>Ga0129333_10002175_pt1 | contig 18144 bp, 13 predicted proteins | sample CPB6_08_DNA_FD_94474 | JGI IMG/M metagenome (GOLD analysis project Ga0129333, IMG submission 94474) | Freshwater to marine salinity gradient microbial communities from Chesapeake Bay, USA - CPBay_Sum_0.6_0.8_DNA | ecosystem: Environmental > Aquatic > Marine > Coastal | place: USA: Chesapeake...
CGTCTTTTGCCGCCGGGACAGCCGTTGCCGGACTCGCCATCACGACGGTATGCGCGACGTTGAGAGCCCCCTCGACATGCCCAGCGGCGAACTCATCCGCCCGACGAACATCGAGGACCACCGGGCGGCTCGCACCCTGAGTAAGTCGCGCCTGTAGTGCTGCCGGCGTGACCTCGGGCACGGAAGCCAGGATTTCGGCGGTGCGCTCAGCCGTCGGCATCGCCGGGGCGGCTGCGGCAGGCGTAGTGGCGGACGTCGCCGTGGGCTTCGCCGTTTGCGGCACCTTCACGAGCTTGCTCACGTCGTAGCCCATATCCGCCACCTTCTTCACGAGCTCCGCGTATCGCGCCTCGTCCATCGTCGGCGTACGGGCCATGATCCAGACATAGTCGCGCGCACTGCGAGCGATGATGGTCTCGGTGTAGTCGGCATCGACGTGGGAAATGACGTACTCCGCCTTGATCGGCCACACGAACTGCATGCCCCAGATCGCATTGTTGGTGCCCGGGATCACGAACCCCTTGGGCTCCATCTGCTTGGCAGGCCCATCGAATGCGCCCTTATTAAAGGTGAAGGTCGTCTTGATGGTGCCATCAGGTGCGAGCTCATAGGACTCAATCGCGTTGTAGATGTCTTTCTCAATGAAAGTCGGAATCACCCCGATGACGTACCAAGGGCCCATGAAGCGCGGAAGATCGACCGATGCCACCACCGGTACGGTCACTTTTTGAGGCGAGACGCCGCAGGCAGAGATCAGTGCCGTCAGAAAGGTCACGGCAAGAATTCTTGTCGGACGATGGAAGGTGCGATGGGTCATGATCGGTCTCCTGATTCTTTGGCTCGATATTATTCTGCGATAAACCAACGGCCGTCGACGCGTTCAAGTACGTATCGATCATAGGGCAACCCCTGGCCCTCGACATCGTAGACGGCCCGACTGCCCCCTTCCTCGAAAACCGGGGCGGTCCGCCGGACGATCCGCAATGCAGCGATCAATAGTTCACGCGTTGCGATGCTTCGATTACATGCCGCAACCAAGGCATCGAGAGTTCGACCCGACAACGTGCGGCGTAGTTCCGGACTGAGATGGTCACGGTAGTACCGGTCGCATCGCCCCTCAACCAGCATTTTTTCAGCCTGGTCGAGCAAGGCGAATATCTCGGGCGTGTTCCGCCCGGGTGTTGCAGAGGCTGTCGCCAAAGCAGCGGCTCCCGCATTCCCAGAGCTCGTGTTACTCGTTCCGCCGCTACCGCCTATCCCGCCGGCTGACGCGCTCGAGACCGGCGCTCGCACTCTCCCGGCGATCAGATCGTCGATCTGCGCTTCGAGCTCGAGTGGAATGGCGGCTTTCCATTCTTTGCCGTATGGCAAGACCGTGACAAGCTCGACAACTTCAATACGTCCTCGATCTCGCGGCTGTCGACCTTTCAAAACGATATGCGTGAACTTGCCATCGCGAACAGCGGCAATTCCGTCGAGATTTTCATACCCTCTCGCCCTAAGAGTCAGTCGGCGAGACAGATTACGAAAGAGATTGACGCTGGTCAGGCGTTCGATCTCGCCGATCGGCATGGCGTCACCGAATAGACGCGTTCGGATCGCCGACTCCCCGCGGGCAGCTTCCTCGCGCAAGCGCTGCACGATCGTGATACGGAGTCGATCGAGCTCGGAGGGGTGAATGGCAAACGCGACGGCCTGCGCATCGCCCGAGGCCATCGCCGCGATCAATTCGGACGCGGCGCGTTCTTGAGAGCCGCTGACACCCTCGGCTGCGACGAGTCCAGCAGAACTTGAAACCCCTAAAACGACCGATACGACTTTGATTAAAAAAGATCTCATTTCAACGGCTCTTTTCGATCACTTTGACGACCCAACCACCAGCCGTTTACAGCCCAGCCCATCGCCAGTGCAGCGCCGATGATCGCCGCTCCTGCAGGCGACGCGCCGACGGCATCGAGTGCCGTCTTCGCCTGAGCCCCCACATAATCGGCGGCTCGGTAGACGGGAACATCGATGAAACTTTTGGCCTTGTACTTCGACTCTTTGTCCATGGCGCCCCAAAGCATTTCTCTTCCCGGACGCACGAAGGCGTATTCACCCCAGCGACGCAGGATGAGCAATGCCGCCACCATGCCGAAAACGTTGAGCATCGACAGCAGCACGAAACCAAAGATCATCAGTACGGGAACAAACGTCAGCAGTGTCCCGACGCCGAGTCTCGAGGCGATACGGCCAGTGATAAAAACCTGAGAAAGAATGGTCATCGCTTGCACGATGAAATCGATGTTCGCGAAAACTTGCGTACGCCGCGTCGTGTCCGAAAAAGTTTCACTGACAATACGAAGTTGCTCAAAATAAACGAACGTATTCACGGCAGATAGAAACACCACGAATAGCGCAATTCCGAGCAGATAAGGTGAACGCAGTACGATAAAAATTCCGGCAAACGGATTACCACCGAGACCTTCATCATCACGGCCACCGTCGCTCCTCAGCGGCGCCCCCGAAGGAGGATGACGATTCCAGATCTTGATGAGTATCCGCTGACAAACAATCGCACCCAAAAATCCGACCGTCCCGAGATACAGCACGCCCGAGTTCCCGATGCTCTCGACAGTAAGGCGCGCCGTCAGCGGTCCAACCAGCGCACCGAGCGTGCCGCCTGCGGCGATAAAACCGAAGAGCCGCCTCGCCTGCTCGCTGTCAAACATCTCGAGGAGGAAGCTCCAGAACACGGAAACGAGCATCAGATTGATGACGCTGACCCAGACATAAAAGAACGTGCCGACTCGTAGGTTGCTCTCGTCGACCTGAATCGATGATCCGATGACGGCGAGGATGATCGCTACCGATCCGTAAAGAAAGGGTAATAAAAGACTGCGGCGCATCCGCGCGACGAGCCAGCCCCAGAGCGGAACGATTGCGATGGAGAAGAGCGCTGTATACAGCCAAAGGTCTGCTACTCGCTCGCGACCAAGAAGTGTCGCCACCGTCTCTCGAACGGGGCGGACCGCGAAGTAACTTCCGAGAACAAAGAAAAACAGGCAAAACGCGGCAATGACTGCAGCAGTTTCACGAGGCTCAACTCGCACGAGGCGCGCAAGGTGGCGTTGAATCATAGTTCGGGTCTCGATGTGATGGTCATGGTGGCGAGATCCAGCCTCGTCCCTGGTTTCGGCACGATAGCCTTGCCCCCCATTTTGTCTATCTTATGTTGCAGAGCGTGAGCAGGCTCGAACTCGCCGTGCACCAGGCACACCAAAGGTCGGCCGGCAAAGGAGCCGTACCATCGCAGGAGATCGCTTTGGTCTCCGTGCGCCGAGAGTCCGCCGACAGTGTGAACCTTCGCTCTCAGGCGGAGCAACTGGCCATGGATACGTACTTCGGACGCTCGATCGACCAATCGACGCCCCAAAGTCCCCGGCGCCTGAAAACCGGTGATCATGACGTGGCATTCAGGCCTTTCCAGGTTTTGCAGGAAGTGATGGAGGATTCGTCCGCCGTTGCACATTCCGCTACCGGCGACAATGAATGCACGAGCACGGATCGAGTTGATTTCTCGCGATTGTTGAGGTGTTTTACAAAGACAGAGATTGGGTAGCTCCGGCATGGATTCGAAGCTCGAACGGATTCTCCGCGCTTCATCGTCGAATCGGTCGGCGTGAGCCCAATAAATCTTACTCGCCTCGATCGCCATCGGGCTGTCTAAGAAGATTTTCCAGCGATCTAGTCCCCACTCATCGAAGTGACGCCCAAGAATATAAAGAATCTCCTGGCTTCGTCCGACTGCAAAAGCGGGTACTAGTATATTTCCGTTTTCGTAATCTGCTTCGCGGATGATCTCGCCAATTTCTTTGATAGTGTCTTCTCGGCGACGATGTAGTCGATCGCCGTAAGTGCTCTCCATCAGAACAAGATCTGCTGATTCAAAGCGATGGGGGTCGAGTAGGATGGGGGAGTCGTATTGACCAAGATCGCCGCTGAATACGATGCGCCTCGTCACTCCGTTCTCGGTACACGCGACATCGAGACTGCTAGAGCCGAGGATATGTCCGGCGTCTCGCACCCGTAACGAGACTCCGGGAAACGGCGCGTATTCCGTGTCGTATCGCAAAGCACGGACAAGTTTGAGAGTGCGCTCGACGTCTTCGAGGTCGAACAAGGGTTCGAAAATCGGTTCGTCATGATCGATCCTCCGCGCGCGTCTCTCTGCCTCGCGCGCTGCGAGATCGGCAGTGTCGCGAAGCAGGAGGGGCAGTAGATCGCGGCACGCTGCGTTCGTATAGATCGTGCCGCGAAAGCCCCTCTTAACCAGAAGGGGAAGGCGTCCGCAGTGATCGATGTGCGCGTGCGTGAGCAGAACAGCGTCGATGTGTGCGGGATCGAACGGGAAGTCGAGTTGGTTGCGACGGGCCGCATCGCGACCACCCTGCACGAGCCCGCAATCGACGAGTAGAGTCCGTCCACCCACCCGGAGGATATGACAGGACCCCGTTACTTCACCCGCGGCACCGAAGAATTCGATCTCCAAGCATGATCTCCCGAGACGTCAACTTGGGTATAGTCCAATTGTCGGTTGCATGTTACCCGGAGAATCTGTGTGATCAGTCTCAAAGTGAACGGTGTGGCCCGCGAAGTCGATATCGAGCCGGATGCGCCTTTGTTGTGGGTCATCCGCGACGTGCTACAGCTCACGGGCACCAAGTACGGCTGCGGGATCGCTCAGTGCGGCGCTTGCACCGTCCACCTCGACGGCCAGCCGATTCGCTCGTGCGTAACGCCGGTCTCAGCCGTAGGTACCGCCGAAATTCGTACCATCGAAAGCCTGTCCGGCGATGCCGCGACGCATCCGGTACAAAAAGCCTGGCTCGAACTCGACGTTGTCCAATGCGGCTACTGCCAGTCGGGCCAGATCATGGCGGCGGCTGCCCTTCTTGAAGTACAGCCCAACCCATCGGATGACGACATCGATGCAGCGATGAACGGCAATCTTTGTCGTTGCGGAACCTACCCCCGCATCCGCGCCGCCGTGAAGCGCGCTGCCGAGATCAAGCGCAGCACCACCTGAGCGAGGGCATGCATCCGCTTCGTTGGACGATCTTTTCGCTATACCGTAGTTAAAGATTACTTCGAGGTCTGAATGGACGGTTCGGCGGAGGAACCGCCGGTCAGGTAGTCGAGAGCGAGTTGTCCGAAAGCGCGGCTCGCTATCGGGATCGCCGTCTCGTCCACGTAAAACAAAGGCGAATGGTTGGATGCCGCGGTGAGCATGTTCTGATCTCGCGGCGTCACCCCGACGAAGAAAAAGAAGCTCGGCACTTTTTCAGCAAAGAAAGCGAAGTCTTCGGCTCCGGTGACGAGCGGTACCGCCCGCACGTTGGAATCCCCTGCCGCTCGCTTGAGGGAAGGAAGCACTCTCTCGGTCAGCGTCGGATCATTACGAACCACAGGGTTGCTTCCGGGCTGAATTTCGAACGTCGCCGTCGCGCCGCTCGCTGCGGCAATATTCGTCACCATGCGATCGATATTTTTGATGATCGTCGCGCGCTGCTGAGGATCGAAGGTACGGATCGTACCGAGCATCTCGACCTCATCCGGCACGATATTGAATCGGATTCCACCTTTGATCGCCCCGACAGTGACCACTGCAGGGTTGGCCGTGATATCCGTCTGACGACTCACCACCGTCTGCAGTGCGCTCACGATTTGCGAAGACACGACGATGGGATCGATGCCGCTCCAGGGGCGCGCCCCGTGAGTCTGCTTACCTTTGACGAGGATACGATAGGTATCAGAGCCCGCCATCAGTGGCCCACCGCGGTAACCGATCATTCCGGTCGGCATATTTGCGAAAACATGCAAGCCGAATACCGCCTCAGGACGATAGCGTTGAAGGACGCCCTCTTCGATCATGAGCGAGGCGCCACCATTCTCACCCTCGGGCGCACCTTCTTCGGCCGGTTGGAACAAAAAAATCACCGTGCCGGGAAGATCGGCTTTCATTCCCACGAACGCTTCGGCGAGCCCCATGAGTACCGAGGTGTGCACGTCGTGTCCGCAGGCATGCATGACGCCCACCGTTTGGTTCCGATAAGTCGTCGTCACGCGCGAGCGAAACGGAACATCCGTTTGCTCGACGACCGGCAATGCATCCATATCTGCGCGCAACGCGATCGTAGGCCCAGGCTTACCTCCCGTGAGTACTCCGACGACTCCGGTCTTTGCGATACCCGTCTGAACCTCAAGGCCGAGGCGCTTCAGGTGATCTGCCACGATTTTGGAAGTACGGAACTCGCGATTCGATAATTCGGGATTCTGGTGGAGGTCGCGACGCCATTCGATGACGCGAGGCTCAAGTGAAGTGATCGCAGTATCGAGTTTTGTAACGAGATCTTTTGCGCTGGCAAAGCTGCTGAAGCACAGTGAGACGACAAGCGCCATGTTGAGGCCTTTGAGTCGCAGCATGATCAACCTCCCGTAATACGAACGAGTTCGAAGACTGAAAGCTTTCCGTTGCGCTCGCCGACGGCCACAAAGCGTCCGTCCGGCGACCAGCACAGACAGGTCGGCTCAGAGTCGGTTAATTGGGCATCGAGGGCACTCGCGGATTTGCCCGGCAACCACAGCGAGACACGCCAGTCACGCCCCCCCGTGACGAGATGATTGCCAACGGGCTGAAACGCGACGCACTCGATGCGATCGGTATGCCCTCGTAACTGAAGGGGACGAGAACCTTCGGGCCCTTTACCGCTGAAATCCCATACGACCACCTGATCATCCGCAGCCGTCGCAAGATAACGCGAGTCCCCACTCCAAGACACCTGCTCCACTTTGGCGGGGTAGCCACGCATCTGCGAGTCACGGCCTGTCGACAGATGCCAGAAGTGGACGGAGCCATCCTGCGTTCCCGTAGCGAGATATCGGCCGTTAGGACTGAAGGCCACCGCGAGACATGGCGCGGCCCATTTGTAATGACGCAGCTGAAACCGAGGCGGATCGACGCGATGCACCGCGAGACCGCCATTGATCGCCGCCCCCAAATCTCGAGCCGGTTTATCCCACCCTAAGGCGACGACGGTCGCTGACAAAGGTGGAAATGCATGCTCTTTTTCGAGGGATGGCGTCCAGAGCGTGATCTGCTTGCCGGCGGCGGTAGCCAAGCGTTTCCCATCAGATGTCCAAGCTACGGCGGTCGTCCATGCCATCGCCGGACGCTGCTCCGACACGAGGTTGCCCTCTGCATCGAAAAGCACAAGGCGAGAGTCCTGCCCGCTGGTGACGAATGCTTCCCCGCGCGGCTGCCACGCCACTCTGAGGGCACCCATGCCGTGCTCACCGACTGCCTGTGCCTTAATCGACGATGCCTCGTGCGCAAGCAGAAATACTTTACCTTCTCCACCCGCTACGGCCAGCCGACGTGAATCCGTAGACCAAGATACGTCGACGACGTAGTCATCGAGAGCGACGGTGCCGCGGCGTTCCAGAATGGCGGAGGGCTGCTTCACGCGATACAGGAGTGGAATCCAGCCTCAAGCTCTTGCCGGTCGAGATTTCGTCCGATGAAGACCAGCGTGTTCTGTCGTGCGGCGCCAGAGGGCCACGATCGCTCGAGCTGTCCATCGAACATCATGTGTACGCCATGGAAGACGTATCGGCGATCTTCACCCTTGAGTGACAACACGCCTTTCATACGAAAGATGTCGGCACCACGGCTCTGCAAAAGATAGGACAACCAATCGTTCACTTTCTTGGGATCGAGCGCGCGCGGATCGCTAATGCCGATCGAAGAAATCTCTTCATCATGATGATGCGACGCAAACGCACGTTGAGCCGCCGGCTGAACACCGTCGATCCGCAGATTGAACTCGGCCGGCGCGTGCTCGCAGAAAATCGCATACGCCCCGGCCCCCGCCACCTCGATTTCGAAATGACTGCCGTCATGATCGACATCAATGGCATATCGCGCATGGGCTGGTGCGATGCGACCTCCACAGGCGACAGGAGTTGTCTCCTCAGCAAATGCGCGCACGGCTGGCTCGATGCACGCATCAAGTGCCGCCGAGTCCGCTGCAGACGCAGGCAGCATCACGAGCCCGAGGCCACCTGCATGAGCATGATCGTGGTCGTGGTCATGGTGCGCGTGGTCGTGGTGCCCATGCCCGTGGTCGTGCCCGTGACCGTGACCGTGACCGTGATGATCGTGATGGGCGTGCGCCTCGGTACCCGTTCGTAACGTGAATCGCCCGGCGGGTAGCTGGTAGACCCCGCCCCACTCGAACGGATACTCAGGCTCCAGAAAATTTCCGTCCACGGCCAGCGCCCGTTGCAGATCGAATGCGCCAACATCGAGCACGCGATTGATGGGTACGTTGGCGTTTTGGGTACGGAAAATTTTTGCAGTACCGTTCATCGCTCGGATCCGACGCTCGATGCGCTCAAGCTCCGCCTCGGTCACGAGGTCTGTCTTGTTGAGTAAGATCACATCGGCGAAAGCGACTTGCTCACCGGGTTCTTTCATCTCATCGAGATGCTTTTCGACGTGTCGCGCATCGATTACCGTGACGATCGCATCGAGTAAAAATTGCTGCTTAAAATCGTCATCGAGAAAGAAGGTTTGCGCCACCGGACCCGGATCGGCCATGCCCGTCGTTTCGACGATGATGTAATCGAACTTATCGCGACGCTTGAGCAACTGCCCGAGGATGCGCAGTAAATCGCCGCGCACCGTGCAGCAGATGCAGCCGTTATTGGTTTCGAAGATTTCCTCTTCGGCGCCGATGACGAGCTGATGATCGACACCCACCTCGCCAAACTCGTTCTCGATCACGGCAATGCGCTTACCGTGGTTCTCGGAGAGGATGCGGTTGAGCAGCGTGGTCTTTCCAGACCCCAAGAATCCCGTCAGGACGGTGACGGGTACCCGATCCGTGGTCGTCATAGGGGTCACATGATAACGTACGGCATGGCCAAACCTCGCGATCCCGTATCGACCCATGCGCACTCGCATACGGCGGGACACGACCACGCTGCGTGCATCGTCGAGGCCGTTCGAAATGCTGCGGATGTTTGCGCCAAAAGAGGGCTCAACCTGACGCCCGTCAGACGACGAATTCTCGAAATCGTCTGGCGTGCTCACGAGCCCATCGGCGCGTACGAAATCCTCGCCGAACTCGCCAAAGAGCGGGATAAGGCGGCACCGCCTACGGTCTATCGAGCCCTCGAATTTTTGATCGATGCTGGGCTAGTGCACCGAATCGACTCACTCAATGCATTCATCGGCTGCGACGAACCTGCTCGGACGCACGTCGCGCAGTTTCTGGTTTGCCGAAAGTGTCATCGCGTCGTCGAAATCGATGATCCTGAGATCAACCGCTTGCTCGCGGAAAAATCGCTGGAAGCGGGGTTTCGGATTGAACCGACGTCGCTCGAAATCAAAGGGCTATGCGGCGACTGCGAAGCCTCGCACGCCGATTGATCGAACTCAGCGGGTGGCGACCAACCAAATTCCCACGATCAAGACCGCGATGCCAACCACCCGTCCGACACTGATGGGGTGTTGAGGGAAACCCAACAATCCAAAATGATCCACGATCACGGAAGCCAGCATCTGCCCGGCGACCGTCAGTGCGAGAAGTAGCAACGCTCCGAGCCGTGGTCCGGCTAAGGTAGCCACCCCGACGTAAATCGCGCCGAATAATCCCCCGAACCACGCCCAAACCGGAACGCTGGCAAAAGCCTCGCGAGCGGGTAAAGCCTGTCGTGTCAGAAACATGAAGACGGCGATCGCTGTCGTGCCCACCAAAAAATTAGTCAGTGTTCCGTACACCGCACCACCGAGCGCGCGGCTGACCGCCATATTGAAACCGACCTGAATGACGAGGCCAGCTCCGACGAGGAACGCGAGCAGCATGGAAAGGCTATGCACGTATTTAACTTCTCTGATGGGTACTGTAGCGGCGCGCAATCAGAGCACGTCCTGATGATGTTTTCATCAGCCAAAGCACGAGATGCCAGAACACTCGTTTGCCGAGCGGAACAGGGCGTGGCGGAATGGCCGCCTGCATCGCAGCGCCGACATCTTCGTGAAACAAGGCGGATCGATCCGTCATCCGCACGAGGATAGCGGGCGAATCACTCTTCGCGCTAGATTTGGCTCGGCCGGAGCGCTCCGTGAACGCCCCGCCGAGCCACTTACCCTCCCCCCCGGAATTAGAAGGTGTACCGCAGCGTTACACCATAGGTCGTACGACGCGGATGCGACACGCTGTACCGGAAGGGCAAGAAGGTCCCCGTCGAATAAGTGCCGTTCGGCAAGGTGTTGCTGAGAAATGCGTCGCGGAATGCCCCAGTCGGCGCATCTTCGTCCGTCAAGTTTCGACCCCATACTTCAAACGACCAGTCATCTGAGCGCAGCCCCAACGATGCGTTCGCGAATGTGGCGGCTGGAACGATGGTTTGGTTCGACGCGTCGGCAAACTGTCGTCCTCGATGCGAGACGTCACTGCGGACGAAAATCTCGTTGCCACTCGCGATCGTGGTCGTGTACTGAAACCCGGCATTCGCCTGTACCTTCGAAGTTCGGAGAATCTGGTTGCCGGAGATATCTCCCGTCGGTGCGAAACTCGGAAAGTCACCGAAAGTTTCGACCTGCGCCTTGTCGTACGTCGGGTCTGCGAAGGACGCGCTCAAGTTAAGCTCCAAGCCACGGAATGGCCTTGCAAGCAGCGCAAGCTCGATTCCCTTGACGGTCGCATCACCGGCATTCACGTTCACTCCCGTTGCAGAAGTGATCTCGCGACCATCGATCTTCGAGATGACCTGCGGAATGACGATATCGGACCAGTCGAGCTGATAGACGTCGAGTTCTACACCGAGACGACGATCGAAAAACTCGGCCTTCATACCCAGCTCGTAACTCTTGAGAGTCTCGGGGTCGAAAGGTGCAGGAACCGTCACTTCGACTGCAGCGTTATCGACGAAACGCACTCTCGTCGGATCGAAGTCGCCGGACTTCTCAGAGTGCGCGAGGCTTGCAAAGAACGTGACGCGCTCAGACGGCTTGAACCTCAAGGTGCTCCGCCAGCTAAAAAGGCCCCAGCTGTTCTCGCGACTGGCTTGGGTGCTCTTGTCCACGAAGGCGCGCTTCTCGTCCGTGTAACGTCCCTCGACGGATGCGGTGAGTTGCTCAGTGATGTCGTAATCGAGGGAACCGAACGCCGAAGGTGCAGATGCCTCTTCGATGATCACCGCACCGAAGCCTGCTCCACCCGAAGGATCCCGGAACCACGGTAAGAAAACCGCATTCCCGCCATCGCGAACGAAATCGACAACGGTTGTCGGACCAAAAGACGTGCAGGCCAAACAGAATGAACCGAAGTCCGCAGGTAGCGCACTCGTGGCGATTGCACCGTCGATCCCGCTACCCGAAGACGTCTCGTAGTAGTAGAGGCCCAACGAATACCGCAACGATTTTTCCCGATCGCTCGCGAATCGAATCTCCTGACTCTTGTCGTAGGTGTTGTCCACGCCGCCAACCTGAAGCAACCCCGTCTGAAATCGCTTGAGTGGCCCCGACCGAGTGACAAATACACCGGGGCCGAGCGGAAAAGGTGACACTGGTGCGGGCTGATACGTAAACCATACGGTATTACCCGTGTTGCGCGAGCCGTCGACAAGATAGCCCTGCTTCACGCGCGAGTAACCGGTGATGGCGTCCAGACTACCTCCCGCCAACTCATGCGTGAGCCTGAGATAGCTACGAATGAGATGTCGCTTCTCACCAGTAGCGTCCGGCATAGTAGTCAAAGAATCCTTTTCAATTGCAGGCAGCTCCCCACAGTAATTGAGCAGCCGGCTAGAACGAGGGTACGTCGTGCCGGCGATATTGCCGCTCAACCCGAGATTTTGATCACGGACCCGTCGGTCCTCGCAATTCATGGCAAGACCGGTGGTCGCAGTGTTGTCGACATCGTCGCTCGAAATGTAAAGCCCGACCTCAGCGGTGAACTGATCGCTGACGTCCCAAAGTAAGGACCCGTTGAAGGTCGAAAACTCATAACCGCCGATCGTCGCCCTGCGATCCGATCCTGAATACTGGTTGTCGTATGAACCGTCCCACTCATCGTGCAGAAAGGTCGCTCGTCCCTTCAAATCGCCGACGATCGGGCCGCTCAGCGTCAAGGACGCCAGCCGCTTGCCGCGATTTCCGGCAGTGAGCGTGGCGCGGGATTTGAAGACGTCGCCCGGCTTCGCCGAAACGTAGTTGATCGCGCCGCTGAACGCATTTCGCCCATACAGAGAGGCCTGCGGCCCTTTGACCACTTCGATACGTTCGAGATCGAGCTGATTGAAGTTGATGCCTTCCCGACCCGAAACGAAGACGCCGTCAAAGAAAATTGCCGTGTTGAGCTCGCCAAAAATATCGATGGGCGCTACGCCACGAATGACCGGAGCCGGCAAAAAGTCGCCGAGTACATTGGAGAACGTAAGCCCAGGGGTGAAAGCCGATACGTCATCGAGATTGGTGATACCACGCGCCTCGATGGCCTCGGCGGTGAACGCCGTAATCGCAAGCGGCACGTTTATTAGTGACTCGGTCGATTTTCGTGCGGTGACCACCACCTCCTCGAGCTCTTGAGCATTTTGCTCGACGGATTGAGCAGACCCAGTCGGAAAGGCGGTAAGCGTGAAAGTAAAAATCGTCGCCCATGAGAGAGCGAGCCCGCGACGGGAATCGTCCATGATCACTATGCCTCCTTGGCATAAAGATTTACATGTTTCTGCGTTGAATTTTACTACGCCTTGCCAGCGAGTGGCCACCGAATGATTTTCGATTGTCTTGCCAAACTCGGAGGGATATCGTCAGGCGATATAAACTTTTTTTGTGGCTCAACCCTGCAGAGGACTTGACAGACATGGCCAGAAAATTATCGAAACTCGATCGACGCTCCTTGCTCGCGGGCGCCGCTATCGCCAGCGTTGCTGCCATCGCCGGTCGTGAAGGTGTTTCAGATGCTAAGGCACAAAGCTCCTCGATGTCGCAAATCAAAAATGACATCCAAGTTGCCAATCGCGGACAATATGCGACGGTTGCACTGAAGCAAGACTCGATCAACGTCGCTGCTGTTCAGTCACAACTCTATTCAATCGATCTGCGCGACCGCGCAAAGACGCTAAAGCGTAATCTCGATCGCGTATTGCGCCTCATCGATCTTGCGCAGAATTCACCAGAGGAATGGAACGGCGAGCGGAGGTGGGGCTCTAAGGTCGATTTGATTGCCATGCACGAGTTTCCGATCCAGGGGTTTCAACCCTGGAATCGAAAAGAACTCAATCAGATTGCTTTCGAGCTTCCCGGCCCAGAGTCTGAAGCAATCGGCGAACGTGCAAAGCGTTATGGCTGCTACATCTCTTGGGGATGCTACGCCAAAGAAAAAGACTGGCCGGATCATGTGATCAACATGTCGGTACTCACCGGTCCCGATGGAAAGATCGTCAGCAAGCAGTGGAAGGCGCGAAACATCCTCGGTCTCTTCGGAGACGGCGCTCTCATCGGTACCACGGTGTATGACGTACTCGACCGCTATGTCGAAATGTACGGCTGGGACGCCGTGATGCCCGTCGCTCGCACCGATATCGGAAATATCGCCATTACTGCGGTGGGTAACGAGCCTCTTCTTTATACCTGCCTTGCGCTCAAGGGCGCGGAAGTGCTCGTGCTCTCGGTTACCGGCGGGAGTAACGCCGAAACTGCGAAGGCAACCGCGCGCTCAGCCCGGATCTACACCATGGGCGTAGGGAACTCGGTGTCCCCCAACAACATCGGCTTCCCCGAATCGTCGGGAACACGCGATCAAGGAACGGTCATCGTCGATCCTCGAGGTACCGTACTCGCAGAAACCGACAATCATCACGAAGACATCATCACTGCACGTGTTCCGATCGCAGACTTTCGAAAAACTCGCCGCGTACAGGAATTACCCATGGCGATCCTGCTGCCGATCCTGCAGCAGTATCAGCCGCTCTTTCAACCGAACGCCTTCCTCGACAAGTTGCCTCAAACCTATCAGGAGGCAGGCGAGCTCGTCAGAAAGCGAATGAGTGGTCGATGAAGGCTATGGGCGCTGCGCTTAAGGCGCGGTGCCGCTGCCGAGTCCGATGTTGAGATCGACGGCATCAATGCCCACCGGGTAACGATGACGGATGGCTTTGAAAGGCGTCCACCCTGTATCGGTCACCACCAGCGCGAATACGCCGAGCACTTGCGTGTCGAAGCTCGCCGTTCGAGTTTTAGGGTCGTATCGCAGTGGTGTAGACCCGGCCGGCACGAATACGGGATCCCATCCGAGTGAGGCTTCGTTGTAAACGAATGCTTTCAGTCGAGAGATTTCGTCGGCATTGAGCTTACGTTTGGCCGTAATAGGCAGTGTGATCGTCGCGGGCCGATTGACGATGGTGCGATAAGGCCCCATGAGCACCTCCGGACTCACCGCTTCGCCGTGGTCACTCAGACGCTGAACCGGAACATTCTGCGTTCCGATATACGCCTCGAAGCTGTCCCACGCTGAAACGAGGTTGTCTGCTGGATCACGAAATGCCCGATAGTTCTTTGCATCGAAGGACTCGGGTTCGCCGGGATGCATATCTTTGGCAATCACGAGTTTTGCACCTCGCAGAGCGCCCGACTTCACCTCGACGCTGCCGCCGCCCTCTCGATCGACGGCTCCACGCGCGACAATCGACAGATTCGTACCGACGGGGAACACGCCGAAGCGCTCGACGGCGGTTCGGATGTTGTTAGCGTATCCGATCGAGAACTCGCGGCCCCAAGCATCGAAGGTTTCGGAATACTGAAGCCTCACGATGGATGAGTCGGACAAATTGCATTCGACGGGCGTCGGCGAATCGACTCGCTCGCACCACTCGACCCAACGCTTGCCTTGACGCAGATCGGTTCGCGTGTTGAGCGGGATCTGCTGCATCTTTCTGATGGCGAGCAACGGGTCACGGCCGTCGTGGTACCAGTGTGATAGCAGTACGAGAATTTCACGACGTCCGTCTCGCTTAGCCAAATCAATGTTTTCGCGCAGCGTTCGAAATCTGTTTTCGGGATCTGCAGAAGTGAAATCTTGCGACAACGACAAACCGTAGGAGTAATAATTATCGAGTCGGATATCTCCGGACTTTCCAGCGGGATTGAATCTCAAGGAATAGCGATCGCCGAAATAGGCCTCGAGGTAACGCTTGAACGAGATGTAGTTGTTATAGGCGTTCTCGTGGTACACCTCTTTCGACCACGGATGTGGCGCAGAAAACGGACCGACGCCCGCCCGATCTGGGAAAGGCAATCCATAGGTCGTATAGAGCACGGCGACTTCCGATCCGCGCGGTAAACGATCGAGGTGCTTCTTCGCCACGTGCAGCAGCGCCAGGTTGTACTCGGGGGTACGCCCAACCTGTCGCGCTTGCTGATAGGTGAAGGTATCGCGATGTCCGGCCAGACATAGTCCCCGCTGGATATAGCCGCGGGTCATGAAATTGTTGGCGTAATTATTGTTATCGGTCGTTTCACGAACGAGCACCATCTTTCGGAACCCTTCCCGTGCAAAATCGAGCGCGACATCCTCCTCAAAACGCGTGAGCCCAGTGGTTGGCGAGTACGCACCGAAGCGCACATCGATCTGATCGCCAAACAGTTGATAAAGAACGCGTGCTGTCTTCTGTTTGACTTCTTCAGTCATCGGCGACAGTCGGGGCGTCAAGTCGTCATGCAGGATGCTGAAATCGGTGATGCCCGAGGCCATTGAAAGTTCGTCGGCATCTCGAATGCCATTCGGCATCGCGAGCGGGTTTGGACCCGGGCCTCTCGAGCTCGAGCCGATCATGACGACACCCTCGAGATAATTTTTGCCGTCACGCGGATCGATTGCCCAGAACGAGCGCTGCTGCGGGTTCTTCATGTCCTTCGCGGGCGTGATCATTCCTGGCAGATCGGGGACGTCCTTGACCGATAGCTTCACCCTCGGGTCGTAGATGGAGACCCAGTGCAGCCCGTCGGACGAGCGCCGATACAATCCCATCGCGTCATAGGCTCCCTCCAGCCCACGCGTCTTGAAGCCGAGAAAATAAGGAATGAGCCCGAGTTGTTGTCGAAACGGCGGGGTTCCGACGAAATCCTCGGTGCAAGGTTCGTCCATCGCGGCTGCACTCGCCCCGAAACTGCGGTTAAGTACCTGCCTCCGGTAGAGCGGGTCGATACCTTCAGGCTCGGTCCAATCGGTCACCAGTACGGCGATTCTTTCGGCGTTTTGCTTTGTATCAGGCTGCGCGGCAGACACGGCCACGGCAAAGAGCGCCGAAAACACGATGACGTTAATTCGCATGACACCCCCTAACTCCTCGCCGAGAGCCATCCACGGCGCACGCGGTTTAGGTTAGCCTCGCAGCTCCCAACGAGCAGACTGGAAGATGCACCGATGACCGAAAATGCGATTGCCTCCGCCCTCACCGCCCTTCAAGCCCAAGTCGGACAAGAAGTCCACGTCAGTGACTGGATGACGATCTCGCAGGAACGGATCAACGCTTTTGCCGCGGCGACGGATGATCCCCAATGGATTCATGTCGACGTCGAGCGCGCGAATCGTGAGTCGCCCTACGGCGCTCCGATTGCTCACGGTTATCTGACACTGTCGCTGAGCGTGCCGCTACGTGGACTCGTCGATGCAGCCAAACCCATCGCTCCTGGCGTTCGCAACGTGATCAACTACGGACTCAACAAGCTACGGTTTCCGAATGCCGTCCGTGTGGGCTCAAAAATTCGGGGCCGATTCTCATTACAGGCGGTCGAGCAAGTTGCGCCCAACGTATTACAGATTACCGAGCAGTACACGGTGGAAATCGAAGGCGCACCGAAACCCGCTTGCATCGCCGAAAGTGTGATGCGTCTGGTGTTCTGATCTCGAGTGTTCCGATCTTCAGACGATGAAATCGGTCTTCCTCGATTTTGCAACGCTGGGTAGCGGCGATCTCGATACCACTTCGCTCGAGAGCGCCGCTCCGGGCCTCACGCTGCTGCCCACGACTCCGCAGGATCAAGTGCTGGATCGTATCGCCGGTCACACCATCGTGATGACCAATAAGCTGCGACTCGATCGAACCATCATCGAGAATTCTCCCCACCTGCGGCTGATCGCGATCTCGGCGACCGGAACCAACAACCTCGATCTCGTGGCAGCGCGGGAGCGCGGCATCGCCGTCTGTAACGTGACGGACTACTGCACGCCCTCCGTAGTCCAACATGTACTTGGGGTTTTGCTATCGCTGACGCATCACTTGCCTGACTACTCTCGCGAGGCGTGCGACGGCACTTGGGAAAAGGGTTCGCAGTTCACGCTGCTCGGTCATCGCATACGCGAATTACGCGGACTGACATTGGGTGTCGTCGGTTGGGGCGTATTGGGGCGGGCCGTTGCTCACGCCTGCGAAAGTGCGCTCGGTATGCGCGTCGTCGTCGCGAACCGTCCCGGCGGAGAGCCCGTCGACGGACGGCTCGATCTCGATGATCTACTGCGCTGCTCGGATGTGGTGACACTGCACTGTCCACTGACCCCGGCCACTGCGAACATGATCGACGAACGGCGGCTCGCGCTCATGAAGCGAGATGCCATCCTCATCAATACGGCGCGAGGGGGGCTGATCGATGTCGCCGCCCTTGCAATAGCACTGCGAAACCGCCGGCTCGGTGGGGCGGCCATCGACGTGCTCCCGATAGAGCCCCCCGTGGGCGGAAGCCCGTTATTCGCCCCGGACCTGGCCAACCTGCTCGTCACGCCGCATACCGCCTGGGCGGCCGTGGAATCCCGGCAGCGTTGCCTCGATGAGGTGGCCGCCAACGTGGCGGATTGGCGGGCGGGAGGAACTCGGCACCGGGTGGTGTGATCATAAGGAAGTCGGGGGAAGTTCGAATGGAATATCCCCTCCTTATATGTAGAATCCCGGGCCCATCCCCGGACCCCGAAATCACCGATGTCCCCCACTATGCCACGCGCTGTTATCGGCTCACTTTTGCTCGGTACCCTCCTGGTGCTCGCGGGCTGCGGCGGAAACGGGCCTGCAGGCGCGTCGGGCAATGATCGCCCAGCGGGC
>Ga0129333_10002176_pt1 | contig 18143 bp, 23 predicted proteins | sample CPB6_08_DNA_FD_94474 | JGI IMG/M metagenome (GOLD analysis project Ga0129333, IMG submission 94474) | Freshwater to marine salinity gradient microbial communities from Chesapeake Bay, USA - CPBay_Sum_0.6_0.8_DNA | ecosystem: Environmental > Aquatic > Marine > Coastal | place: USA: Chesapeake...
AGAATAGTCCATCATGAAACGGAAGGCTCTCCTCTAGATAAAGAAGAGTGGGAATATATTGATGAGTATTATATGGAATCAGATGATATATCATCTGAAATTAGAAATATTCTTGGAAAACTTTCAGAAGGCTATGACATAAAAAGGGTAACTGACAAGCTTTACTATGCAAAAGACTCAAACGAGAAGTATCATATATTTGAGGTGATATTATGAGCGTACCAGGAATGGTTGATATTGGAGGTGTATCGGTTCCTTTAGAAGTTGTGAGAAAAGCTCAATCTTATGCGAACAATAAAAGCGCCGATGTTGGAATATGGGAAGCAGAAAATCCAAACAATGGGGTTCTTGGTTTTATACTAATGCCCATGAAGTATAAAACAACTGATGCAAAAAGAAGTATGATAAAAGGATACTCTGCCCCAGTCGGCTCTTCTCCAGAGCAAATACCAGATCCAATATATGAAGTAAAGCCAGACGAAGAGGGAATGGAAATATGGCCTATAGATTCTGGAAGAAGAGAAAGAGAATACGCAACAGTGGACAGATTGGATAATCCGCAGTTAGATCTAACTGGCTATGCATCATTGTCTACAAAATTTATGATGAAAAAAGCAGAATGGATCGAAATAGGAAAAAAAGCTGGATGGATAAAAACTTCGTCGATTATTAAGAATAAAATAGTAAAAGATGAAAATAAAAAAGAAGCAATTGAAGTAATGACAGCCGTAATGATCGGAAGTCTTTTAATAAGTGCAGCGCCAGCCATAATAGGCATGTTTAACGGAAACAAAGAAGAGGCTAAAGAATACGCAGAAAATGCGGCAAAAAATCCAGAAGAAATGCAGAGGCAGACACAACAGGCTGGACAAGCACAAATGCGTTTAGAAAAAACAATAGCAAACTTGACTGCATATGCTTCTAAGCTGTCTTTGCCATGCGCAACAATGCAAGCTCCTACAACGTGCTCTGGACCAGCAGTTAATGATATGAACACTGTAAACAAAAAGATGCAGGAACTGGAAACTGCTTATAACAATCTATCAAAAAGCTACAGCGGAGACCCCTGCAGGCTGCTTCAGGAAGCACATAACTTAAATATATGCGCTAAAAAAATAATACAGCTTAATTCTATGATAACAAGCGGTATTAATGAAATACAGCAAAGCGGACAATTTGATCTAGGTAGCTTTGGTGCATAAATGAAAAAAAAAGCTATATCAGAAGAGTTTTCGAACGAACAAAACAAGGCTTTATTGAAGCCCTTGACTGATTCTAGTTCAAAGATTCCTGGTGGAGCAATATTGTTTAAATCAATAGAAGACCTAGAGGACGGAAGCAGGTTAAAGGCAGAAATTGAAAAAGTTCTATCAGATGCAAAGTTAAAGTTTCCTTTTAATTTTGAAAAAATACCACTAATATATCTTGTCTCTCAGTCTAGTGCGAAGAGAAATGTTTTTTATATAAGGGAAATAGATCCAAAAACTAAGACAAAGAAAGACACTCCAATATATTTGCTAAAGAAATTTGAAGCAAAAAAGGGAGACAAAACCGAATACTATTATGATTACATCAATCTAGAAACAGGACAAATTGTATACGCAAGAAGTGCGGAATCGGCACGATACGTGGAAGAAGCTTTGGAAAAGTTAAAGAAATTAAAGGCTGCTCAGCTTTATGATTTTCTCATAAAAGGCAATCAGTTAATTAGAGAAAAAGAAGATCGAATGAGCAACATTAGGATGTCAAAAATATCTCAAGGAGATGTTTCTAATTTGATTCCTTCAATAGAAATGTTGAAAAAATGTCTGTCCATAATAAATGACAGGATTGCAAAATTTGAATCAATGGTAAAATACTTTTCATCAAAGGCAAAAGAAGAAGAAAAAAAAGAAGAAGACCATCCAGTGTTTTCTGTAATAGATAAAAAAATAAAAGATGAAATCTTGTCTGTAGATAAAAAGTTCATTAAATCAGAATCTGATGCAATAAAAGCTCTTTTAATGAGATATCGAGGAAAAAGCCCTGAAGCTCTAGATGCAGCATTAAAGGCTGGAGAACTGAAAAATTTAATATCTTTTAGCAAGTCAGTTGATGATAAAAAATTAATTGAAATAGTTGAAGTTACAAAAAAACTTCTAACAACTTTTGCTGAATGGGACAAAAGAAATAGAGATAAACGGCTTGACTACAAGGAAGAGCGTGAAGAATCTTCTAAATCTCCACAGTCCCTATCTGCTGAACATCCAATTTTTGGGACACTACCATATATATCGTACATGGATTTCACAGACAAAGTCCCTGGCGGAGGCGCTGGACATCATTCTTTTACTGGATATATTGCCAACTTAAAGGCTAAGGCCGCGTCAATACAAAAGAATAAGCTCGAAGCACTAAAAACTATGAAAACAGGTGTAGAAAAGATATTGTCAGAATTTGAAAAACAAAAATCGACAGGGAAATTGAGCGTATACAGTTTTTCAAATAAGGATATAGACTATTTGAAAACTGCACATAGCGAGTCCCTAGCGCTGATGTCTTCATATGAAATTAATATAATTACAAAAAAAGGAAAATTGGATAAGAGAATAATAGGTTCTGTTTTTGAAGATGCAGCAATCGATTTCTTTTTATCAAGGTATATAGCTATAGTTTTGCAATATATAGTTATGGTATTTAACAAGAGTTATAAATAACTATGAACTGGTATAAAAAAGCACAAGCAGGAGGAGCGCCACCTCCGCCTCCACCACCGCCTCCGCCGCCAGGATTGCCTCCTCTTGGAGGACCACCAGGAGGTGGAGCTCCATCTCCATCTGAATCAAGAGTTGGAACCATAGGCGCCGTACACAAAGGTAGATTAAAAGGCGGAAAAGATTTTGATAAAGATGTAATAGCTTGGCTTAATAAAACATTTAAAGATTTTTATCATGAGTCTGGAGAGATAAATGATGCGAATGACCCTGATAGTCAAGAAGATAGTGCACGGATGAAGTCTGCAAAGATAAGAACGGTGCAACTTGCAAGAGCAGCTCCTCCTGATGGAATAGGTCTAGACATAGGAGGACCAAATTGTCTATCTATAGCTACAGCATATGATGAAGAACACCCAGACAAAGAGCCTCCTTTTGTAAGAGGAATATTGTGTCCAGAGAGCGCGTCTTCTGGTGCTGGTGGCGCTGCTCCTGCAGGACCTCCAGGCGCACCACCAGTACCACCTCCACCACCTATGTAATATGCATCCTTTTAAGCTACCACAACTAGAAGTAGGTTACGATGTATGTGAGCCACTTATATCTAAAGAGGCGATGAAGCTGCATCATCAAAAACATCATAAATCATATATAGATAAACTAAATGAATTAGCTCATAAAGATGATTTTTTAAGAGAGTTAGATATTGAAAAATTGATATCTAAAGAAACACTTGATAAAGTTGATGAAAAAACGGCAGAGAAAATAAGAAACTTCGGTGGTGGACATTTCAACCATACCATGTTTTTCAATTTACTTATAAAGAAGAAAAGCAATCCTGGAAAAATGATGCTTTCTTTAATAAAGAAAGACTTTGGAAACATTGAGGATTTTATAGAGAACTTTAAAGAAGAATCAAATAATCACTTTGGTTCTGGCTGGTGTTGGGCTATTATTGGGAAAACTGGATTAGAAATAAAAACAACAAAGAACCAAGACAATCCTGTTAATTTTGAAAAATGCAAACCAATATTTGGCATTGATCTTTGGGAGCATACTTATTACTTAGATCATCAAAATAGAAAAAAAGAATACATAGATGGGATATTTGATTACATCAATTGGAAAGAAGTTGAGAACTACATATTAGAGGCAGAAAATGTTTAATAAAGAAAAAAACTGGTATTTAAGGTCTCTTGAAAGCATCGCAGATAGCGTCGGCAGAGCTAAGCTTACCAGGTCAGATTCAGTAAAGAAAGCATTTATTGAATCTTTTGATCTAAAAATAAGCTCAGCACAAGGCAAAAAAATTATATCCATGTTAGATAAATCTTCAGGATCTGAAGACAAGATGTCGTCTTTGAAAGAAGAATTATCTGATATATTCACAGACGTTGCTGAAGAAGACATATCAAAGATGGCCTCCTACTTATATAGTTTTAAAAATTAAGATATCTTATAAACTAAGGCTTCTATAGACGATTCTCCGCTTCCGCCTCTAAGGAACGTAGAATAAAACCTAAGATCTACGTTTGGAAAGATTTCTTCTCCATAATATGAGCACGTGCTTGAATCTATAAATGAAGTATAATTGGGAAGATAATAAAGTGTTGGATTTGGAATAACCACTTTATAAACACTTTTTAAATTAGTAATTACTAGGTCTTCAAAGTTAACAGCTTTTACGTTCAGACCATTTGGGACATACTCTAGTCCTATACTGGCACTTGTGTATGGATTGCCAGGACCGTCTGTTGGCCTGTACTTGAACCAATATTCTGAAGTCTGAGCGCTTGCATTAGAAGAACTCTTAATTGGTATGTTCACGGAATTTGTATCACTTGCAGAAAGAATTAAATAAAACTCTAGCATCCCAGGATTGTGTCTTATCCCTTGATATGAAACAAACCTTCTTTTTATAAAACCATAATTGTAATATATGTCTGTAAATGGTTGTATATCTGTAGGGCTAGGATCCAATAAGTATATGGATTCATCTATTTCCATTATTGGATCAACTGATTCATCTGAGTCAACAAAGTATTTTTCTATTCCAGCGTATGTGCGTTGCCAAAATCCTACTATTTCATCATCACCATCTGGAGATTGATCAAAGTAATTGCTTTTTATGTAAATTTTAGGTACAAAGTCATCTCTTGTGAAGTTGATAGAGAAATGAGAATATAAATCTAAATCTAGAACTATTTTTGATTGAGCATCAGAAACTGGAACGCTTGAAGGAGTGTTTGGAAATGCATTATCAATTTTGATCTTATAAGATATACCACCTTTTTGGTAAGCATTCTTCAAAATACCCCTTCTAGATATTATATCAGCTTTGCTAGAAGAAACATAGATGCCAGTGTTATACCCCTTACCGTCGCATATTGGCAAAAGATCTTGGGTTACGCCGTTGTTTGCGCCGCCTATGTTTACTATGCTTTCATGTATTTCGTTTATTTTTTTACCGTTTAAATTAGGCATTTGTAAGCTCTATTAAGTCTATTTGAGTATTTGGGAACGTGCTTATTGTAATAAGAATCTTTATTATACGAACACTAAAGGACGGAACCGATGGAATTTCAATTATTAATGGATTTTCTTTGAAAGACTCATTGTATGAACAATTCAAATTTATGATTATGCTTTGATTGGAGTTCTTAAACACGCATAAAGAAACTTCCGCAGCCATGCCTTCATCGAATGATGAACTCATCGTTGAAAAAAGGTTATCAGATTGCATATTTAAATTTGCTATTATATCTGAAGAAGAAGACATGTTATCATAGTGTAAAAGAATTCCACATGAATCTTTCAAATCTGCAGAATAGTCTTGAATCAAATCTGAAAGCTCTATTTTTTTAAAGAATGTAAAATTTGATCCTAAAATAGGGTCTGATATAGTGCCTCCATTAGTGTCGATGTCAACTTTTTGATTTGACACTTTTAACCTTGAAGGATTACCTATCCCATCATATATGTTTCTTAGGGATGCACTTATGCCTAAGTTGTCATTACCTAAATGAAGCAAGTCTTTATATGATCCAGCTATGGTTGCTATTCTTAGTGGATATGCTGTAGGCAGAACCTTACCTTTAGTTGCTTTATTTGAATAAACATTCCAAGATGATGAGCAATCGCTTTTATAAACAGCCATTATTGTATCCCAAATATGTTTTTATTTAACAAATTTATTTTATAGTAATATTTATTATACTCTGGAATGGCTATAATCTCTGCTCTAAGCAGGTGATATTCGCCATCGACTCCATCTATCTCATATAGATTATTAACATTATCGCTTAATTGGACCAATCCTGGCTCTGCCTGAAATGCATAAACTATGTTTGGAGACGGATTCTCAGCTTTGTAAAGATAAATGTCTGAACTAGCGTAATAGGGATAAGATATGTAATCTGAACTTATATTGGGTTTTCTAATATTAACTAGTATTCGTTGCTTACCTGGGATTGCTCCATCAATTACTTCTGGGGTAAAATAACTCGTAATTATATATGAAGAAGGTTGACCAACGTATATGTTTAAGGAATCGGAATGAGCTGTCCTAATAAGCTCATAGCCTTTGCATTGCGCGCCTTTACTATGGTAACTTGTGAGAGCTCCACCATTGAAGTCTATATTGATAGTGGTCCTGCTGGCGCTGATTGGAATTTGATTCCCAAATCCATCGTTAAAATTCTGAAGATCCGTTGAAAGTCCATTATAAGTTGAACCTATATTTATAAGATCTCTAAAGCTTTCTGATGGTGTTTTATTTCTTAAACTACTCATATGTTGTATTCTATGCCATTATATTCAATCGCATGTATATCGCAAAGTCTTATAAATGTCTCTCTTGGATTTACTACTCCAGCGTATCCAGTATATTTTATATTAACCCACTCTTTTGGAGAAAGTTCATCACCTGGAGCATCCGTCAAAATTCTATTCAAAATTGCAAAGTGACTTGGATTTGAAGTACTAATAAATTTATTTGATTTTTTTAGGTTTACTTTTACTATAGTTGAATTTTTTGTTTTTGGAGATTTTTTAAAGCACTTGATGTACCCATATTTTTTAATTTGTTTTTCAATGTGGTTAAAAAAATCGTCTACATTTTTTACTTGAGTATCTATAACTACATAATAAGAATCTTCATAGCTAGCCAATATATCTCTTCCAAGAGCATCTTTTATGTTTTTATTGTTTTTTTTATCGATTACATTATCCATATGGATATATACCATTACACGACCTTATACCCTCTGGAGTACATATGAATTGTTCGACCTTTAATTTGGAAAAAAAAGTTCTAGATCACGGCCTTGTTCGACTTATTGACTGCATGCCTGCTGCGAATGACACTAAAACCTCGTTTGAGCAGGCTATTGTTCAGATGGCGCGAGTTAGCTATGGCTCTGGAACCAAGTCATTTAGAGAAGATCTAGGACTAGTCAAATACCTTTTGGAGAATGACCATACCAGTCCTTTTGAGGGAGTGGTTTTAAAGTTTCATATAAAAATGCCGATATTTGTGGCAAGACAATGGGTAAGACACAGGACTGCAAGTATTAATGAATACTCGGCTCGATATTCTGTAGTTGAGGACAGTTTTTATATTCCCAAGATAGAAAGACTAAACTCTCAGTCTGAGACCAACAAACAAGGATCTTCTGGCGAAGTCATATTGGAAGCAGATAATGTTGAACTAATGATAAAGCAGCATTCTGAAAAATCATATGAACTTTATGAGAGACTGCTTGAGAAAGGCCTTTCTAGAGAGCTGTCAAGAATGGTTTTGCCTGTCAATGTTTACACTGAAATGTATTGGGTTATGAATCTACATAATCTTTTGAAGTTTTTAAGATTAAGAATGGACAGTCATGCTCAATACGAAATACAGGTTTTTGCAAATGCGATCTATGATATTCTTAGCGAGATTGCTCCAAACATAATGGAAATTTGGAAGTCTTCATCTTTTGATTCCTTAAAACTTACCGCTGAGGAAGTAGAAAAGATGCACTCATTCACAACTATACAAATTGATGAAAACGTAAATATTGAAGGCTGGAGCAAGAGAAGAAGAGAATCTTTTATGGAAAAAATTAGAAGATTTATAAAGCGGTAGGATAAATCCGTCATTGGTAGTAATACTGCATGGAGGCTTCATAAAATGGCAAATTTAGATGTTGACCACAAATTAGAACTAATAAAAGAAGCAGAAGAGTATGTTAATCAAATACATACAGCCAGGTTAAATCCAACTCAATCTGTATCTGGAGAGTCTGCAAGGATATGGAAGCTCATTGAAAAATGGGGACTTGACCAAGACTCTAAATTATTAAAGACTGACAATAAAGGATATTTCACCCTTATTGTCGCTATGATATTGGATGCAGAGAAGGAAGCAATAAAGATGTGCGTTTCTGCTGTAGGAAAGACCTCGAGAAAGAGCACTAAATGGGAAATGATTGCTTCCAAGTTTTTAGAAACAAAGAATTTCGCCAGAGAAAAGAAGTAATTTTCTTTGGCGATCTCAATGATTCTGGGTTTAGTCTTAGCTATAAACTTTATAGCTGTAAAATATCTCACAGGTTTGTGCTCTATGAGTACGAACCTGTTTTAGATATTATTGAAGTAAAGTCAATAATAGGTTATGAAAATATATCAGAATATTTAGACAGTTTTGCCTATGTTCTGGATATATATTAGATATGCTTGAACACTTTTTAGTCTCTGTCATTAGCGGAATTTCGCTTGCAACCGTATTGGTTGAAAAATCCGAAGATTACCCTGTACGCTACATCAGTAAGCCTATAAGTAGTTTTCTACTTAAGGTATTTGGAGAAAATGTAGCTTTTGTGATGACATGCACAGTTTGCTTGTCTTTTTGGACAACATTGCTTTGCGAGTTATTCATGTACTATTTTTTAGACGCAACCTTCTTATGGCCAATAACAGGACTTGCAGCGTCAGGTATATCTTTTTATCTAATAGACTTTCTAAACACCTTAGACAACAGGAAGGCGTAATATGAAGAAAAGCAAAAAACACAAAATAAAACAAGATCCAGAGCTTTGGAAGAAGCTTGATGAAGTAAGGGCTTCTGATAAGGATTTTAAAAACAATTCTCTTTACATGAAGATAAGGTCTCAGCTGGCAGAGTTGAATTATCCAATAGTCTTGAAGCTTGCAGACCTGATGCATCACAAGTATCTAGAAACTGACAAGGACGACCTACAGGGGTTTGGATCTTTGGGCCTACTTGATGCCATAGACAAGTTTGATCCATATAAAAACATACAGTTTGAGACATTCGCAACATATAGAATATTCGGATCAATGTATGATGAAATGAGAAAGCTAGATTGGGTTCCAAGGCTTACAAGACAGCGATATTCAAAGATAGAGAAAATAAGAGAAAAATTCGTGGCATCTTACGGAAGAGCTCCAACAAAGGAAGAGCTTATAAATTTAGCTCCTGGAGAATCTTATTCAGAAAAAGAAAAGATGGTTAGTGACAGCATAGTTAAATTTTCTTACTCTATAAACAAGTCTAACAATAATGATGACGACGAAGATTTTTCTTCAATTCATAGTGACAGAAAAGATAATTTTTTTGAAGAACTAGAGAGAATTGACCTTTTCTGCAACCACATATCATCGTTTTTGGAAGAAGAGGAATCTAAGTTTGTTTACCTGGTTTATTATGAAGGAAGATCACTAAAAGAAGCAGCAAAGATACTTGGCATCAAAGAAAGCAAGAGTTCTTCTATGCACGATTTAATACTTAAGAAGTTAGAGACAGCTTTTAAAGAAGACAAAAGCATACTCGTGAGGTAAACATGGATTCTGATATTTGCTTGGTTTTAAACAAGTACTGGAAGCCTATAAGTTACTGCTCCATTTACACTGCCATATCTAAGATGTTCAATGAAAGAGCATTGATGATAAGACATCCAGACTATGTCACGATTAATGCAGAACAGTGGATGAACCTTTCAGTGAGCGAATCTGACAAGTCAATAATGACGACCCGTGGCAATTTACCCATGCCAGAAGTTATAATAGCCAGATTCTATGACAGAACAGATCTTCGGCACCCTGTTTGCAATAGAAAGAATATAATAAAAAGAGATGGATTGGTATGTCAATACACTGGCAAGCCAATATCAAGGCAAGAGGCTACTATAGACCATATATTGCCAAGGTGCAGGGGTGGAGCAACCTCTTGGGAAAACTGCGTTGTGTCAAGTTTTTCCGTAAATAATAAAAAGGGAGCACATACTCCTGAAGAAGTAAATTACATCCTAAGAAATAAACCATCTAGGCCATCTTGGGGACTTGTTGATTTTTTACCTGAAGGTTTTAGTATGCCTGAGTCTTGGAAGCCATTCTTGAATGAAAAAAGAAGCCAATAACACACTTACAAGACTTTGGAAGAATAGATTGCAAAATATACCTTGTTTTGTGATTGGAAATAGTGCAAGTCTAAATAATTTTGACGTTGCAAAAATTTCAAAGTTCTTTACAATAGGAATAAACAGAGCTTTTTTAAAGATAGATCCTTCGATTTTATTTTGGCAAGACAAAGAGCTGTGGATAACAGAAAAAAATAAGATCATGTCATCTAACAGCTTAAGGGTTTGTCATCCAAAAGGAGATCCTTATAAAAAGTATATCCATTTTGAGACACAAGGATCATCATTCAAAAGATCTTCTGATCCTTCTGTGTTGTATGGAAGAGGAAGCACTGGACCTTTGGCTGTACAATTTGCAAAAGCTTTGGGATGTAAGCCAATATATGGCATAGGAATGGATTGTTTGGTTATTGATGGAAAAACCGACTTTTACGGTATAAATCAGACATGGAAGCCACATACTGAGAATTTGTGCAGTAGAGGGCTAAATTGGATCGAGAAAGAATATTCAAATGATGAATTTATAAACATAAGCGGCAATCCAGACATGATCGATGTAATTGTCGAAAAATTCAGAATTCACTCAAGGGGAAAAGAGTTTTATAAAAACCTTCTTTTGGGTTGTAAATGACCAAAAAGGATAAAAACTTCCTAACAGGGTAAGAGCAGTAAATATTAAAAGGAGACAAAATGAACGATTCTATTTCAGCTGTGAAGCCAAATGTAACATCACTTCACAATGAACTTAAAACATATAGTTATGATGAGGCGCTAAAGGCAAGTATTGAGTATTTTAATGGAGACGAACTGGCCGCTAAAGTATTCGTTGACAAGTATGCACTAAGAAACTCCAGCCAGTCTCTTGTGGAACTTACTCCAGAAGACATGCACAAGAGAATAGCTAAAGAGTTTGCAAGAATAGAGAAGAAGAAGTTTAAGAATCCTCTATCTGAAAAAGAGATATATGATGCTTTGGCTAATTTTGAAAGAATAGTTGCACAGGGATCTCCAATGTATGGGATAGGCAACAAGTATCAGTTTATATCGTTAAGCAATTGCTACGTTGTTGATTCTCCTCTTGATGCATATGGATCAATCATGGAGGCAGATGAGAATCTTGTTCAGATTAGCAAGAGAAGAGGAGGAGTTGGAATTGATGTCTCTCATTTAAGGCCAAATGGAGCTCCTACGAAAAATGCAGCAAGAACAAGTACTGGAGTTGTTTCATTTGCTGAAAGATATTCAAATTCAATCAGAGAGGTAGGTCAGGCTGGTAGGCGTGGAGCACTTATGGTAACTCTTAATGTCCACCACCCTGATATTGTAGAGTTTGCAAAGGTGAAAAGAGACCTGACTAAGGTCACTGGAGCAAATATATCAATCAAGCTTACAGACGAGTTTTTGAAGGCTGTTGATGAGAATAGGGATTACGAGCAGAGGTGGCCAGTTGATTCTAAAACGCCTACTATTTCAAAGATGGTTAAGGCAAAGGATGTATGGGATATCATAGTTGAGAACGCACACCATATGGCGGAACCTGGACTTTTGTTTTGGGACAATATTATAAAAGAAAGCCCAGCAGATTGCTATGCAGATTGCGGGTTTGAGACCATAAGCACAAATCCTTGCTCTGAAATACCACTGTCTAAGTTTGACAGCTGCAGGTTGATGCTATTGAACGCATTTGGATATGTTGATCATCCATTCACTAAAAACGCGTCATTCAACTTTGAGAGATTTAACAAAGATGCAGAGCTATGCCAGAGGTTGATGGATGACCTTGTTGATCTAGAGATAGAGTGCATAGATAGAATATTGCAAAAGGTAGAGTCTGATCCAGAGTCTACAGAAGTTAAGACGAGGGAAATCGCTCTTTGGAAAAAGATCAGAGAAGCAGCTCTTAACGGAAGAAGGACTGGAACTGGAACAACAGCAATTGGTGACGCTCTTGCGGCATTGGGTCTTCCGTATGCAAGCGATGAGGGAATTGCAATGACAGAGTCTATTTACAAGAACCTTAAGCTTTCTGCTTACAGAAGTAGCGTTACAATGGCAAAAGAAATTGGTCCATTCCCAATATGGAATAAAGATGCAGAAAAGAACAATCCATTCCTGAACAGGATTAAAGAAGAAGACGAAGAGCTATACTCCGACATGCAGAGGTATGGAAGAAGAAACATTGCGTTGTTGACAACAGCTCCAGCTGGATCTGTGTCAATCTTGACCCAAACCTCTAGCGGAATTGAGCCTCAGTTTATGATAGACCCTTACGTCAGGCGCAAGAAGGGCAATCCAGGGGATACTGGATTTAGATCAGACTTTGTAGACCAGAATGGAGACCACTGGATGGAGTTCAAGGTATATCCACCAAAGGTCAAGATGTGGATGGAAGCTACTGGTAGCTCAGATCTTTCAAACAGCCCATGGAAGGGTTCAACCGCTCCAGAGCTGGATTGGAGAAAGCGAGTATACCTACAGTCTGTTGCGCAGAGGCACCTTGATCACGCAATATCAAGTACACTAAACTTGCCTAGCGATGTTTCAGTGGAGTCTGTGGATGAAATATACAGAACTGCATGGAAGAGTGGATGCAAGGGGATAACCATATACAGAGATGGATGCAGGACTGGAGTTCTTGTTGCAGATACAGCAAAGAAGAAAGAATCAAATGAGATAATCAATACAAAGGCTCCAAAAAGGCCACAGATATTGGACTGCGAAGTTCACCATGCCGTTGTCAAGAACAAGCCATATTTTGTGATTATAGGATTACTTGGAGGCAAGCCCTATGAAGTATTTGCCAGTGAGAACACAATTGAGGACACTCATGACATGCTCATTCCAAAGGCTTTCTGTAAGGGAACTTTGACTAAGGAATCAAGGGGCCACTATCGTGCTGATCTTTTTGACAAGAATGACAATAAGATGGTTATCAAGAAAATAGGAGATAAGCTTTCTGAGGACGAAGGCGCCCTTACCAGAATGATATCTACAGCACTCAGGCATGGAGCTGATGTTCAATTCGTTGTTCATCAGCTTGAGAAAGTAGAAGGAAGCATGTTTGGTTTTTCAAAGAGTGTTGCACGCGCACTCAAGAAGCACATACCTAATGGAACTGAGGTTACTGGAGAAACATGCTCTAATTGCAACACTCAAGATGCATGTGCTCTTGTAAGGCAAGAGGGTTGTGTAATATGCAAGTCGTGCGGATGGAGTAAGTGCGGATAAGGAGTTAGATATGCATATTTTGTTTGAAAAGTTAGATAAAGATTCTATAAATCCAATAAGAGCTAATTTTAATGACTCTGGATGGGACCTATTTGCTTGCTCAGAGGCTCAGTTGGAAACAAGAACGATTAATGGCATAGAATATATTGTAAACTTTGTTTACGATACTGGAATAAGGGTTGCATTTCCTGAAAATACATGTGGATTTGTATACCCCAGGTCTAGTATTAAAAAGTATGATTTGTTTTTGTCCAACAGTATTGGGGTCATAGATGAAGGATATAGGGGTAGCATCAAAGTAGCCTTTAGACCGATAGTCCCTGTTGTTGCAGGTTCGGAATTAAATGATATAAAAATTTATCAAAAAGGTGACAGGATTGCTCAACTTGTAATTACTAGAAGAGAAAATTTCTCCATGGTCGAAGGTAGTGTAGGAACAGACACTGCAAGATCGACTGGAGGCTTTGGATCTTCTGGTGTTTCATGACAATAGAATCAAATAAGATACTATACATATACAACACAAATGACGAGTATAGTCAACAACTAGCTGTAGAATATAGTGTAATACGTCAAGTTCCAGGCATTAACTTGCTTGGACTTGACGTTATTACATCCAATCTTTTCTCCTCACGCATAGATTTTGAAGAAAACCTACTGATACCTATTATAGATAAAATAAATTCATTAGGATCATTTCCAGAAACCATACATGCTTGCGTACTAGGTTACAGGATACCTGCTGGATATAGAGACGGAGGCAACATAATATCTTGCTGCTCTGCAATAGCAGCTGGATTTTTAGGAAAAGATGCTCCCTGCAGAAATCCAGCGTATAGAACATCTGAAATAAACTCTAATGTCTATGACTTTGGGGTTTTACCTTGCTGTCAGTTGGATTTACCAAGCTTTCCGTTAATGAGAAGAAAACTTTCTGAGTTTTCTGGATACAGAAATGGAGTGGTATCTGATGGATACCTATATTTTGATAGATGGAGTTTAAAAGATGATTTTGTTTTTGATTCATACGCTTCAGAATTAAATTCTTTTGAAGAAACATTTATAAAGAATTACTTTAAATATTATATACTAACATCACAACCTATAGATGAGTTAAGAAGTGATTTTGGATTTGCTCAAACTGATTCATTCTTTTGGTCTGCTGGACTTGAGAACTTGACATCTAGCTTTTTTCTGCCAAAGAATAAGGCTAATAGAATATTCTTCTTCAATGCTGATACTGATTCTTTCAAGTCTTTTAGAAATGACAACTCCTTTGGTCCTGCAATGGCAGCATTGAACGCTGGTTATGTATCTGCCGCTGGAATGATGAGTGAACTACCTGAAACTGAGCTCATATTTGACCAGACAGATCCTTATGATATAAATGTTGCTAATACAGTTTCTTGCTGGATAAGGCCAGAGCCTTTTTTCTACAGTATAAATAAAAGCTATACTATATTCGAGGCAATGTACTTTTCATCGCCTTTGCTTTGTTGCCCAATGACATATTTTTGTGATCCACTCTGTAAAGTTATATTTAATAATGATACTTCCATTCCAGATAAGCTTACGCCAAAAGAATCTTGGTCAAAACTTCATGAGATACTTAGTGAATGCTCTGCGTTGTTACTGAGAAGAATTAACTCTGCGACTGCATTAATAGGAAGAGCTGGTACATATAAAGATGTAAATGATAAGATATGGGCTTTTGAAAAATACAAGGGGATAGATACCAACAATACACTCATACAAATATCTTCTCAGATAAACCCTGCATTCTCTGCATGGAAAAAATTTGCAGAAGTAGCTTACTTTGACAAGTTTGAGGGACTAAAGCCTACATTTATACAAATAATTAATGATTTAGATTTTAAGCTAACAAATGCTTTTATAAGATTAAATGTTAACTCTGCTCAGCTTGATTCTGAAATAGAACCTGAAAACAAGCAGAAAAAAGGCGCATTCATACTAGAGACAGTTCTACCTGATGTAAACATAGGTACAGGTTTTTATCAAGTAAGAGCTGACATATATCTAGACCAGCTAGATGCGGAGCCTTTTGCATCTTCTTCTTCATTCAGAGACAGGCAGTATTGGAAGTTTGAAGGATTTGATAAGTCATTCTCAGATTTTCCTCCAGAAGGCATATTTAGCTCATTAAAAACTCGCAAGATAAAATTTTATAACAACATTGAAATAAAAGATAAGAACATTGGAGACACTGTTTGGGTAAAACTTACTTTTACCTTAGATTTTAAGAAGTCTTATGTATCAGATTTCTTGGAGGTTTTAGTGATATCATGATACTGCCTGGAGAATTCAAGCTCACATCGGAATATGCAGCTGACATAATAGGGGTCACTGATAAGGTTGTCATACTAATTCAAGACGCGATAGATGTATGTAAAAATAGAACAGACGTTAATTTGAAAGACTATAGGATAGAAGAATTAATAGGCGGATTGAGGCTTAGTGGAAATACTTTTTACAACTCTGTGAACACTGGCAACAACTACTTGATCAATTTGGTTTCTACTATGGCTGAAAAAATAAAGTCTCAATATGGTATATCTTTTGATCAATTTCTAGAGGAACAATACATTGAGTTTAGCCAAGTAGTTTATGATAAGATGCCTATCTTTGCCAGGAATAATCCTACAGAAAGATTAGGAGACAAATACGCCAGATGGTCGGATATAGACACTCCAATAAACGAGCTTAATCTGGCTCTTTACTCTAACGTTAGGATGACATGGTCTTTTATAGGCGCCAATAACAGTGACACTTAAATTAGGGCAATAAGTCTACATTGTGCTCTATTTTTCTTATTGTGTCGGTATATTTGTACCACAATGCAGGATCACCTTCAAAAGAACCTATATTAGCTGAGATTATCTTCATCAATGCCATAGCTAGTCTAATGTCCCGTAATGTTTCACTTGCTTTTTTGATTTCTTTATCATCGAGGAATCTATTAAGCTTAAATATTATTGCCTTGTCTTCTGGATAATTCTTTTTTATGTCGGTAGATATATCTTCCATACTTTTTCTAATTGATTCTAATACTATCTTGTCTTTCAATAGTTCATACTGAAGACTTTCATTTTTTGTTATCAAACTAGAAATCATATTTATAGCATTATGAGTGCTTTCTATGCTTTTGTTAAATATTTGTTTTTCTGTATCGTTCATGAGCAAATTATAGAGCTTGAAAAACTTTTACTTTCTATTTCGTTCATTATACTTGTCATCCATGGATACATCTGCTTATATATCCTATTCAACAGTTCTTTACCCTCTTTTGTCGGAGCTCCAGTAGAAGTTCCCTTGCCTCTTAGTATAGTTCTGACTTCATTTGAAAAATTAGGGTGTGACATGAGAATGTTCATCATAGATTCAAAGTTCTTATCGCTATGTCCAGATGGAGGGTTTTTCTTCCATTGACAATATAATTGTTTTGCTAATTTAGAAAGATCACTAGGCGAATTTGCTTTTTTAGCTTCTTCTTTCATGTCTTTTGCTAATTGAGAACCATAAGGAGCAAATACAGAGTAACCCTCGCTTAATCTGTCTGCTTCAACTTTTGATTTAGTCTTATCAAATAAGCCTAGGCCTGTATCTATCAGTTTACCTGTGCTTGAGCCTTGCATGAGCTTTTGAACAACAGGATTGCTATAAACGGAATCTATTGCTCTCCATAGAGGAGCTATAGCTTCTTTTTGCATTGGCTTTACATTGTCAGAATATATCTTTATCATTATTTAACCTTTTTTGAACTTATTAAATATAATAGCTGAAGTTTTCTAGCAAATCCTGGATTTATAGGCGCTAGTTTAGGAAATAGTTTTTCACTATCAAAAGTATTCTTAATCTGAGCCAATATATTTATTACCTCTGGAGGAATTCTGCTAGAGATGATTTCGCTATATTCATGAGGAGGTATCATCTGTATCTGAAACTTATCTCTTCTCTTTACATGTTTTTGACCTTCTTCGTCTAGCATGTGCTTAAGTAGTTTAGTTTCGCCTCTTCTTGCAACCATGTTGTTTGTGTGAGTTATATAATGATTAGACATTCTAAATATGCTTGAGCAAACTTCTTCTATGTCTTTTATGGCTGATATGCTGTATGGTGTTCTTGGAACAAAAAAAGGATCACCAGACTCAGCAGCCTTAGCAGCTGCTTGAGCTGCTTGTTTTTGAAGTATTTTTTCTCTTTCAATCTCATGTTCTAGATCCCTTATTGATTGATCCATAAGTATGTGTAAGATGTTCATTGGAACAGACTCCTCAAGGGTGATTGCGTCTTCCTGAGGATGTTCAAAAAAAGAAGATATAGATTTAAAGAGGTTTGCCATATTATTTAATAGTATATAACTATATTATGTATTTATCGAGGCTTATCCTTACATGAAAGCAATCAATTCCAATAGTCTTTTCTTTCGAAGAAACAGTCAGTTAATAAAAGAGTCTCAACAGGCATCTGCTAATGCAAATGCATCTGCAAACACCTCTGCGCCACAATCAGGTCAGACAACTGGCACTGGAGTCAATAAGGGGCAGAAGCAACCACCAAGCGCGCCTGTAGCCACGCAGGGAGCTGCACAGACCAGTGGTTCTCAAGCTCAGCCACAGGCTGCTCAGGGAGGGCAGCCTGCCAATCAGACAAAGGTTGACCTATACTATGAAAATTTATTAAAAACTGACAATGAACTAAGAACTTCTCTTGGACTAGCTCCTTTCAAGTCAGTAAGAGAAATGCTTGAGGCTAGAAAAAGACTTAAAAGTGAATATGAAGC
>Ga0129333_10002177_pt1 | contig 18143 bp, 13 predicted proteins | sample CPB6_08_DNA_FD_94474 | JGI IMG/M metagenome (GOLD analysis project Ga0129333, IMG submission 94474) | Freshwater to marine salinity gradient microbial communities from Chesapeake Bay, USA - CPBay_Sum_0.6_0.8_DNA | ecosystem: Environmental > Aquatic > Marine > Coastal | place: USA: Chesapeake...
CAAGGATGTGTCGCTGGCTATGTTTCTGATCGCCCTGACCAACCAGATCTTGTGGTTGGCCTTCGGGATCTTGCGTGCCGATCCGGTTATTATCATCACCAATGCTGTCATGCTCTTTATGACATCACTTATGATCTCTCTCAAGCTCAAGTATAATCATCGTTAATGCCGATCGATACCTTGATATGGGACCTGGGTGGAGTGCTGGTCGACTGGAGTCCGCTTTATGTTTATGATGATGATTACTTCTCTGATGCAGCTGAACGCGATTATTTTTTTCAACACATCTGTACTGCTGACTGGAACGAGCGGCAAGACGCGGGGTACTCTTTACAGCAGGCGACCGAAGAGAAGATAAAGGAGTTTCCTGATTTACGCTGGCGTCAGCCCATTCTTGATTTTTATGGACGCTGGCAAGAGATGCTTCGCGGCCCCATTCCCGAAGCGGTTACCCTTTTTGATCAACTTCGTTCTCAAAATCAATACCGCTTTTATGCCCTTACGAACTGGAGCGCCGAAACTTTTCCGATCGCTTTACATCGATTTGATTTTCTCCATTGGTTCGATGGCAGACTAGTGAGTGGTGAGGAAGGTACCCGAAAACCTTTTCCTGCTTTTTACCAATTACTTTTCGATCGCTATCGTATCGATCCGTCGCGTGCTTTATTCATAGATGATAATCTGCGTAATGTCAAAGCGGGCGAGGCCATGGGTCTTTCCGGTATTCACTTTACATCGGCTGCTGCTTTGCAGCTCGAGTTAGCGAAGCGGCGTTTATTATAATGTGCTCCGTGCTTGCGATGCATCACGGTAGATGTTCAGAAACTGGCTGCTCTTTTTTCAATTCGATTCATTATTCCAATACCGGGCGAAGCCACTTTTCTGCTTCTTCTAAAGTCATTCCTTTACGGCTGGCATAGTCTTGTAACTGATCGCGATCGATCTTTCCCAATCCGAAATAATGACTACTCGGATGAGCAAAGTACCAGCCGCATACAGAAGCGGGTGGATTCATAGCCAGACTTTCGGTAAGAGTGATGCCAATGTGCTGGGTAGCTTGTAGCATCGAGAAAAGTTTGAGTTTCTCCGTGTGGTCTGGACAAGCCGGATATCCCGGAGCCGGGCGTATCCCCTGGTACTTCTCTGCGATCAACTCATCATTGCTCAGTGCTTCGTTCTTTGCATAGCCCCAGTATTCTTTTCGTACTTGTTCATGTAAGCACTCTGCGAAGGCTTCTACGAAGCGATCTGCCAAAATTTGTACCAAGATCTTATTGTATTCGTCTTGATCAGCACCATAGCTGTCAATATATTTTTTGGCTCCGTGAATGGTGACAGCGAACGATCCCATGTAATCGGTCCCTAACTCGGCCGGGCAAATAAAATCAGCCAGTGAGAAGCTGGGCTGTCCCACTGCTTTTTTAAGTTGTTGTCGAAGCGATTCGATCTTGATCTCACCTTGTTCGGTTTGTAATGTGATGGTATCGGCGTTGTTGCTCGTGGCCGGCCAAAATCCGATCACGCCCTCTGCACGAAACCAGTTTTCTGCAACGATCTTTTTAAGCAGCGCTTGCGCATCATTGAAGAGACGGGTAGCCTCTTTTCCAAAAATAGGATCAGAGAGTACGGCCGGGTAGCGTCCGGGCATTTCCCATGCAATAAAGAAAGGGCCCCAGTCGATGTAGCGCGCGATCGTCGCCAGATCGTAATTTTTCAACACCTTTATGCCAGTGAAAGTAGGCGTGACCGGACGATATTTTTTCCAGTCAAAGTACTCTTTGGTCACCACCGCCTCTTGATAAGAGATCAGATTTTTCTTGCCCTTATTCAAAAATTGCTGTTGGAGTCCTTCGTACTCACGCAGGGTTTGTTGCAGGAGTTCTTTTTTTTGTTCCTTGTTCAACAGCGAGCTGACCACCGTTACACTACGTGAAGCATCGAGCACATGTAATACGCCATGCTCGTATTGGGGAGCGATCTTAACTGCCGTATGCATTCTCGAAGTCGTAGCTCCTCCGATCAGTAAGGGTTGCTGCATTCCTCTTCTTTTCATTTCATGGGCCACATGGACCATTTCATCGAGCGACGGAGTGATCAGTCCACTCAGTCCGATAATATCTACTTGCTCTTGTTCGGCTTTATCCAAAATTTTATCGGCGGGTACCATTACACCCATATCAATGATCTCGTAGCCATTACAACCGAGTACTACCCCGACAATATTTTTCCCGATATCGTGTACATCGCCTTTTACGGTAGCCAGTAATACTTTTGGAACCTTGCCTTGTCCGGCCAAGGGGTTATTCTTTTTTTCTTCTTCAATAAAAGGGGTCAGCCAGGCAACACTCTTTTTCATGACCCTTGCACTCTTAACTACCTGCGGCAGGAACATCTTACCGGCTCCGAACAGATCTCCTACTACATTCATTCCGGCCATCAAGGGGCCCTCTATCACATCCAGTGGACGAGGATATTTTTTTCTGGCTTCCTCGGTATCGGTATCGATATAATCGGTGATCCCATTGATCAGTGCATGTTTAAGCCGATCTTCTACCGAAGTCGAACGCCAAGCCTCATTTTTTTCTTCGGTCTTATCCTTGGCTTTTACGGTTTCTGCAAAAGCGATCAGTTTTTCAGTGGCTTCGTTATGATCATTATTCTTATTCAGGATCACCTCTTCGCACAGATTACGCAAGGCAGGTTCGATCTCATCATATACCGCCAGTTGTCCGGCATTGACGATTCCCATGTCCATACCGGCTTTAATCGCATGGTATAGAAATACGGCATGCATGGCTTCGCGTACCGGCTCGTTACCTCTGAACGAGAAGGAGAGATTACTGACCCCGCCGCTGACTTTAGTGAGCGGCATTCTCTGTTTGATGATACGGGTCGCTTCTATGAAATCTACTCCGTAATTATTATGTTCTTCCAGACCCGTGGCTACGGCAAAAATATTCGGGTCAAAAATAATGTCTTGTGGATCGTAACCAAGACGCGAGGTCAGCAGCGTATAGGCACGTTCGGAGATCTCAACTTTTCGTTCCATGGTATCGGCCTGTCCTTTCTCATCGAAAGCCATCACGATCACCGCGGCTCCGAACCGCTGACAGATCTCAGCTTGCTGTAAAAACTTTTCTTCTCCCTCTTTCAAGGAGATCGAGTTCACGATACATTTACCCTGTACGCATTTTAATCCGGCTTCGATGATCTCGAATTTAGAGCTATCGATCATTACCGGAATGCGGGCAATGTCAGGTTCACTTTGCAGTAGATTCAAAAAGGTAGTCATGGCGACCACACCATCTAATAGAGCATCATCCATATTCACGTCCAGTATCTGGGCACCGTTCTCTACCTGCTGGCGTGCTACACTCAGGGCTTCCTCATATTTGTTTTCGCGGATCAGTCGGGCAAATTTCTTCGATCCGGTAACATTGGTTCGTTCACCTACGTTCACAAAATTAGTCTCGGGCCGGATCACCAGGGGTTCCAGTCCGGATAGTCGCATAAAAGGGAAAATAGTCACAGGCTCTTGCATGGTCACATGTATTTACGTAGTGGCAGGGATCATTTTTTCTACTTTCGGCAGCGGACGAGGAGTTAGCCCCTTTACGTGATCGGCAATATGACGAATATGATCGGGAGTAGTGCCACAGCAGCCTCCGACAATATTTACAAATCCTTCGCGGGCCCATTCCTCTAAATAATGTCCGGTATCCTCTGGTCTTTCATCGTACTCGCCCATGGCATTGGGAAGTCCCGCATTAGGATATGCCGAGACATAGCAGTTGGCTAGTTGCGAGAGTTCTTCGATATGGGGCCGCATTTCTTTTGCTCCTAATGCACAATTAAGACCTACACTCAACGGGCGGGCATGCATCACCGAGGTATAAAAAGCTTCTAGGGTTTGTCCGCTCAAGGTTCGTCCCGAAGCATCTGTGATGGTTCCACTGATCATGATCGGAAGTGGCTCCTTTTGCTTGTCATGAAAATATTTTTTGATAGCATAGATCGCTCCTTTCGCATTGAGCGTGTCAAAGATGGTTTCAATAAGTAAGATATCTATGCCGCCCTCTACGAGTCCCTCTACTTGTTCATAGTAGGCAGCGACTACTTCGTCGAATGTTACAGCTCTGTATCCGGGGTTGTTTACATCGGGTGATAAAGAAAGCGTCTTATTGAGCGGGCCGATGGCGCCGGCCACCCAAGCTGTTTTTCCCGATCTGGAAACAGCTTCCCGCGCACAATGAGCAGCGGCTATATTCAGTTCTTTGGCCAGGGATGCCATTTCATAGTCCGCCATGGCAATTGTGGTACTGCTAAAGGTATTCGTTTCAATAATATCGGCACCGGCGTCCAGGTATTGCTGATGAATGCCGATGATGATCTCTGGTTGGGTAATATTCAGCAGATCGTTATTGCCTTTTACGTCACAGTGCCAGTTCTTGAATCGCTCCCCGCGATAATCCGCTTCGGTAAGTTTGTGTCGCTGGATCATGGTACCCATGGCACCATCGATCACTAAAATGCGTTGCTGCAGGCTTTCTTCGATAGGCTTCATATCGGATAGGATTTATTCCTGATACGAGCGGTTCGTCTTTATTCGGGGGAGAGACTTAGTAAACGATAGGAACTAATTGAAGCTCCATGCCGTTTATTAGTTCTGTTGATGAAAGGCCGAACAATAAACAAATCCGCCCGTAAGGATTGCAAATTTACATGACAAAGGTCATATGACCAATAAATGCTGAAAGCAAATTATAAACCACTGATATAGCGGTCAAGCGGAAGTCTGTTTTGTAAGCTCCTGGCCAGGGTCATTTCGTCGGTGTATTCCAGCTCGCCCCCAAAGGCCACTCCTCTGGCAATAGTGCTTATCTTGACAGGGTAGTCTTTTAATTTTTTTTGAATATAATAGACAGTAGTATCACCCTGTATGGTAGGATTCAGGGCAAAGATCAGTTCTTCTACTCCTTCTTTTTGTACTCTTTCGATCAGGGTATTGATATTCAATTGATCAGGGCCGACCCCATCGAGTGGAGAGATGCTTCCGCCTAAAACATGGTAGAGACCATTGTATTGCTGTGTGTTTTCAAAGGCGATCAATTCTCTGATACTTTCCACCACACAAAGCAGGCCTTGCTTACGAGCAGCATTCAAACAGATAGTGCATTGTTCACTGTCGGCTATATTGCCACAACGTTTGCAGGTCTTGATCTCGCGCCGTAATGTCTTGATCACTTCGCTGAAATGGTATACCTCTTCGACATCTTGCTTCAGCAGGTGCAGTACCAAACGCAGTGCTGTTTTTTTTCCGATTCCCGGAAGGGCTGCAAAGGCATTAACGGCATTCTCCAGTAAAACAGAGGACAATTGCATACAGCAAAGATAGGGCTTGACTCAACGGTCATTTACATCGATCTCGTATTCGTTGGTCCAACCTGGTTTGATCGTAATTTTTTTATCGATGGCTTGAACTTTTTCTGGTTGCCGGCGGGTACCAAAAAATTGTCCGGTATCCCATCGTCCGTTCCCATTGGCATCATACAAGACACGGAGCTGGTAGTCGCCGGGCACGAACATTTCATTGGAAAATTCACTTGCCTCCAAGGGAAAGGAACGAATTACTTTTTCGTTCTGTGTCCATTGCAGGACGGGTTTAGTGGATAGGTCCAGACCTCGCAACCTCAACTTTACCTTTCCGTAATCGATTTTTCGTTTGGTGGTAAAATGCAATGTATCGGTCTTGGTCACTGTCTTATCGGTAGAATCACTAAAAACTCCTTTAGTGAGGACCAGGTGGTATGAGGTGCCCTCACGCCAGGGAGTAGTAAGCGCCAGTTTTTTTCTTGTGCTGTCGATCGCTGCTCGAAGACTATCGACCTTAATATAAGTAGAGTCCTGATACAGTCCGATAAGTAAGCTATCGAATTCTTGTAAGGGGTTTTCAAAAAGAAATTCCAGTGGCTCAAGCAGGTCTTGTTGATTATTGCTTAATGAAGTTTGCCAGCGAATACGCTTATCGGTATCTCCTTTCGTTTTTGACTTTTCAGCAGTAGGAACAGTGGTGGTTGCAGTTTCTTGTTCGGCGGCAAAGGCTCGTAGTAGCAGACTGTCTATTTGAAGGCGGGTGTCTACAGGTGCATCAGCAAAGGCCATTAGTTGACTGTTCTTTGCCAGCCGTCGCATGCCGCCCTCATCTTTTAGTGCGTAGATGAAAAAACGCTCAGGTGGTAAATTCCGAAAATGAAATCGTCCGTTCTTATCCAACTTGCTCAGATAGAGAGGTCTCGATTTAATAAGTGCAGAATCGGTCGAGTCTTTGTGTAAGAGTACAATCAGGGTGCTGTCAATACGGCCAGTCTCGGCCAACTGTACAGTGCCGAATAACTCTAGAGAGTCCAGGTAGTTGCCGGTCGAAAACACATAGCGAAGCCCTTTGGTTATATTCCCCTCTGTAAAATCTTTTACGGTGCTGCCGAAATCGATGCTATAAGTTGTATTGGGCAGCAGCGAGTCTTTCAGTTTCAGTGTCAGGTCACGCAACTTTGATTCGACCACCGGTGCTATAGCCGGTAGCGGAGAAATAATCAGATTATCTTGCCCCTGCTGCACTTCGATATACTCATCAAAGAAGAGCTGGATCGTTCGGGAGGTAATACCGGTGCTGGAATCGGCGGGAAGCGCTTTGATCAGCCGGGGCGGTAACGTATCACGGGGCCCTCCTTGTGGTGGAACAATATTGGCGCAACCTGTTGTCAGTAGACCGACCCAAAGGCAAGATCCTGCCACTAAGAAGCCGAAGAAAGCCGAAACCTTTTGCATGTGCTGCAAACTTACAGGGTTTGCCAGTAACAAGGCGTTAACCCCTTCACAATGTCGGTTGGTTAGCGAACTTTTTGGCTTGCAATAGGTTATTCTGGAGAGTAAAAAATGAATCCCAATGAGCGTCTATTCTTTTAAGACAACCCAGCGAATGCCTATCTCACTGACCGAAGCATGGGATTTTTTTTCCAGTCCGGCTAATTTGCAGCGTATCACCCCTGCTCACATGGGCTTTCGCATCATCTCTCGCTATCATGGAGAAAAGATGTATCCCGGGCAGATCATTGAATATACCGTGCGCCCGCTGTTGGGAATTCCGCTGTATTGGATGACAGAGATCACCCACGTAAAGGAGGGAGTTTACTTTGTAGATGAACAGCGATTTGGCCCCTACGCACTCTGGCATCACCAGCATCATTTTTTTCCCATCGAAGGCGGAGTGGAAATGAGCGATATCGTTCATTACAAAATTCCGATGGGTCCCCTCGGCCAGTTAGCCAATACGCTATTTGTGGCCGCGCAGCTACGCCGCATCTTCGATTATCGCTATAAGAAAGTAGAGGAGTTATTCGGTCAATGGAGATCTTGACATGTATTACGAATAGATATTTTTATTGGTAACCTTTATCAGCGAGGTAATGTTGTTCACGTCAAGTTTCCGAAAGATGTTATAGCGATGTACTTCAACCGTCCGTTTAGAGATAAACAGCTTTTCAGCGATCTCCTTAGAAGAGTATCCGTCTTTGATCATATTTACAATCTCTAATTCTCGCTTGGTCAATTGGTTGACCTTAAAGGCAGGATCGCCTTCTTCTTCGTTGATCACCTGGTTGGTGATGTAGTCCTTTACGTCTTTGCAGATAAAGCGTTGTCCCTGTTGAACAGCCAAAATAGCCTGACTCATTTCTTCGAACGAGGATGTTTTTGATACATACCCGCTGGCGCCATTGATCAGCATTTGTTTGATCAAAAGGATATTGGTGTGCATCGATACGCCCAAGACTTTGATGGAGGGAAATTTTTCTTTGACCAGTTTGGTCAGCTCAATACCCGACATGCCGGGCAGCGTAATATCCATGATAATAACCTGGGGTAGCGTCTCTTTGATCTGCTCAAAGGCCGATTCAGCATTCATGGCAGATCCTGCTACTTCAAAATTCGTCTCAGCGTTTAATAAGGCCGACCACATGTCGATCATCATCTTGTGATCGTCAACAAGGAATAACTTTATCCTTTTCATTTGTACAGGTCTTAGGGAATTAGTAGGTAAAAACGACTATAGGTAACTAATAGGTAAATATAACTATGTTTATTAGGAAAATACACAGAGACTATGCTTAATTTTAGAGTAAATTAGTAATATTCTGACTAATATTTTATTAATTTATTGATAATCAATATAATTTGAGTCAAACTGACTGATCATTTGAACTCGGAATACCCCATATTAAGCGGCAAAAAAATTCTTTTGGCTGAGGATATGCAGCTGAATCAGTTCCTGATGGGTCAGCTGCTGGCCGATCACGGCTTGGTATTGACCTTTGTCTCAAATGGTCTCGAGGCGGTGAATGCCTGCAAAGTGCAGCTCTTCGACTTGATCGTACTCGATATCAGGATGCCATTGCTCGATGGAGTCGGAGCCTGTCGTGCCATCCGAAAACTGAATAATGAAAATGCAGTGGTACCAATTGTTGCCATGACGGCACATATGTTCGAAGAGGAGCAGTTACGTTTCTTTACGGTAGGAGTGAATGCAGCGGTGATTAAGCCTGTAGAGAGAGATTCTTTTCTGAAATTATTATCCCACTTGTTCGAATCACCTCTGTTGGACGAGAAGTATTTAGTTTCATCGGAGCTGAAGTCGTCACTGCAGATCGATCTTAGCTACCTGCAGCGCATCGGTAACAATGACCCTGCTTTTATTAAGATGATGCTTGACTCTTTTTTAGAAAACGCGCAGTTACTTCAGCAACGTCTGGATTCGGCACTCTGTAATTCTGATTGTAAACTGATCGGTGAAATTGCACATCAATTGAAATTTTCTCTCGGCGTGCTTGGAATAAAAGGGTTAGATGAAAAACTTACTTGGCTACAGGACGTTTCTTCTCAGATTGCATCTACCGATATAGATTGGTTCTTGGAGAGAAGTGAGCGGCTGCAAGTAAAATTAAAGATGATAACGGAGCATGCTCGCGAATATCAACAGCACTTCCAGAAAGGATCAACCGGGGATGCGTGAAATGTACTTCTCGATTTGTTTGATCTGATCGACTATTTGAGGCGTGGTAGGTTTCAGTGCTTTTGCTTTGCGAAAAAAATCTTTAGCAGCTCTGAACTCGCGTTTGTTCATCATCAAGCTACACATTTGCAAGAAGGCAGCGGCCTGGTTTTCTTTATCGGGCAGTCCTTTACGAAGGGCTTGGCGAATATAGCCTTCGGCTTGTTTCAGATCGTTCTTTTGCATGGCCAGCATCCCCATTTGCAATAAGCTTGCCCCCTCGGCCTCTTTCATGGGCATACCCAGATCGAGCCCTTTCTTCATCATTTTTTCGGCTCCGTCAAAATCTTGTTTCATCATGGCCAGATTGCCTTTAAGCGTATAGAAGACCGATCGGATGGGTTTGTACAGTAGTTGAGGATATTTGATAGAATTGATGATACGTTCCGCCCCCTCCATATCGCCGCTCTCCATATATTCTTGGATAAGCCGCAATGGGCCAAAGAAAAAATGCCCGCCGATCAGTACTACAGCAATTATATATAGTGGTAAAGAGGGCCAAAAAGAAAATGCAAAATTGGCTACTACGGCCAGGGCTAACAATATTATGCCGATCCACAGTCTGAATTTTATCAGAAGATTATAAAACTTCATTCGTACAACTTTTGGGCGTGCAAGATACTCTTTATTGCCCACTTAGTTTTGGGGCCTCAGCAAAAACAATAACGGCACAGAAAGCCGACTACGCCATGAGCGTTCGGAGTGGTCCTGGCCTGGCCAAGACTTGGTGATCCAGTTTTCGGTGTGGAAGCCTTTGTATTGTAAAACAAGGTCAGCCTGCTCCTGTAGGCTTGCATACATGCTGTCCAGCGTTTCGGTTCCGTAATCAAAATAAAGTCGATGGGTGCGGGGATCTGGCAACTTCTTTTGCATATAAGCGAAAAAAGCATTCGGCACTGGATTATCATCCATCTGCATCAAGCCTGGCCAATGTGTTGAAAGACAGGCTGCTCCTCCGAATACCTCGGGGTACTCGCAGAGGGCATACAACGAAATAAGCCCACCCATGCTGCTGCCCGCTATATATGTGTAGGCGCGCTCTGAACGGGTTGCATAATTTTTATCGATAAAGGGCTTTAGTTCTTCTGTGATGAATTTTAAATACAGGTCAGAGCAAATAGGTATTCCGGAAAATATTGATTGACCATTACTACGATAAGAATCATATACCTTTTTTTGTTGCTCTTTTGTAAGCGAGGCAAACGGGGCTTGTGGAAAATACTCCGCATGTCTTCTGATACCGGCATTCCAAATGCCTACCACAATAACGTTCTCGATCTTTTGTTCATCCAGCAAGAGCTGAAGCGTCTCGTCTACGCCCCATTCTTGCTTATTCCAGGTGATTGTACTGTCATACAACATCTGTCCGTCATGCATGTAGAGTACAGCATATTTTTTTTCAGGACTATATCCTTCGGGAAGCCATACGTCGATGATGCGGGCTGGAACCCATTGTGAGGGGAAGGCGCTATGTCGAATAATTTTTCCTTTTTTTACAGAGGGTGTTTGCGAAAAAAGAAAGGTCGAGCAGACCATCAGCAGTACGGCTAATAAAAAGGAGTGACGCATCATAGAGCAAGCAGTTAGTTCAGTACTGTAAATTAGCTGTTTTTAGTTGTTTTTTATATCTTGGCAAAAACCAAACGATTGCAACGCTTATTTTGGATCATGCTATTTCGTCTGCTAGGATGGGATACAGATGCAAGGTTCCCTCCCGGCATAAAAAAATGCGTCATTATTGCCGGCCCTCATACGCATTGGATGGATTTTCCGGTCGGATTGGCGTATCGAAGTATCATGCGGATCCATGCTGCACGTTTCCTCGGAAAAAAAGAACTCTTTGATGGACCCTTCGGATTTTTCTTTCGGTGGGTAGGAGGTATTCCTGTCGATCGGTCCAGTAAACAGAATCTGGTAGATCAGGTAGTGGCGGTGCTAGCCAGTCGACCCGAGATCATGATTGCGCTTTCGCCGGAGGGAACTCGTCAAAAGGTAGATCGTCTGCGTACTGGTTTTTATCATATCGCTAAAAAGGCTGCCGTACCCATTGTGATGGTCGGGTTTGATTTTTTACATCGCCGGATTATCATTGCGGATCCATTTTATACTACAGAAGACAGTAAAAAAGACTTTGATCATATCCTTCGTTTTTTTGACCCCATTCAGGGAAAGATCCCTTCTTGTGGCATGGAAGGTATTCCTAACCAGTTTCTTTAATTTTTTTTGATATGCATTCTTATCCAAGTATTATCGAAAAGTTCTACTGGTTCGAGAAAAGGCAACCCGAAAAACTTTTTTTAGCAGAGCCCTTTGGCGGTGCGATGCAACAACATAGCTGGTATAGTGCCGGTCAAGCGATCCGACAAATGGCAGCGGCTCTCATCGAGCTGCACTTACCACCGGGCTCCCGTATTGCGATCATTGGGAAAAACTCTCCTCATTGGATCATGGTCGACCTGGCCATTATGATGGCGGGTCATGTTTCCGTACCCATCTATCCCACTGTTACCGCGGCCACGTTGGAGCAGATTCTTATCCATAGCGAATCGGAGCTCTTGTTCGTTGGTAAACTCGATGCCTACGAGCCGATCCGAAGTGGGATCCCTGCTAGTGTTCGACGAGTGAGTTTTCCGAACTGGCCCTGGCCTGACTGCTGCTCATGGGCAGATTTTGTAAAGAATGCCAAGCCATTACAAGAAGATCGTATCCCCTCTGCTTCTGCCATGAATTGTATACTGTACACTTCGGGTACCACCGGTAATCCAAAAGGAGTCATGCACACGCACTATGCACATGCCTATAGTTTACTGACAGTGATGGAAGCATTGGGAGATCATTTGCAAAATGAAGTTTTCTTTTCGTATTTACCACTCAGTCATATCGCAGAGCGAATGGTCGTGGAGTATTGCGGCATCTTTACAGGAGGAACTATTTATTTTCCGGAATCGCTACAAACTTTTTCAAAAGACTTGCAAGCCGTTCAGCCTACGATCTTTTTGGCAGTGCCGCGTATCTGGGAAAAATTCAGAGAAGAGATCCTGAAAAAAATTCCTGCCAGCCGCCTCTCGTTTTTATTACGACTTCCCATTGTGGGATCTCTGTTGCGTAGTGTGCTCAAAAAAAAATTAGGACTGTCGCGGGTACGGTTCGCTCTTTCGGGCGCTTCGCCTCTTCATCCTTCTCTTCCTGTTTTCTTCGGTCAGCTCGGCATTACCATACAAGAAGCCTATGGAATGACAGAGAATATGGCTTTGGCTACCATCAACCGAAAGCATTCAGTTAAGATCGGCACCGTAGGGCAGTCTTATCCCGGTGTTGAGCTTATCATCGGTGCGCAAAACGAGATCTTGACTAAAAGTCCCGCTACGATGCTGGGGTATTACAAGGAGCCCTTGCTAACGGCTGCCTGTTTTGAAAACGGGTTTCTAAAAACAGGAGATGAAGGCCGTCTCGATGCGGAGGGGTATCTGACCATTACTGGCAGACTAAAAGATCTGTTCAAGACCAGTAAAGGGAAATACGTGGCCCCGGCTCCCATCGAGAAGCTTTTACTGGAACACACGCTGTTCGCACAGATTTGTGTTGTGGGCTCTGGTCAGTCCGGCGCCTTAGCAGTCTGCGTACTAACATCGGGTATAGTAGCCGAACGATCGGAACTGACTTTGCAATTGGACGCTATTCGCCAACAGGTCAATCAACAGCTCGAACTCCATGAGCAATTGGTGAAATTAGTAGTGGTGCGCGATGAGTGGACTATTGCCAATGGATTCATTACGCCGACGCTTAAAATTCGCCGTAGTGCCATGGATGCGCATTATGAATCTAAGTATGATCAGTGGCTGCGCAGTCAGGCTAGTATCCTATGGGAATAATGCCGATTAATTTAGCTGACTGAATTAGTCAACGATTAATTTTTCTGTAGTTGGATCAAGTAGTCAAATAGATTTTCGCCGGAGGCCAGGTTCAGCTTTTTCCGCAGTCGGTATCGGCTGATCTCGACCCCTCGTACAGAAATATTCAGTAATTGAGCGATCTCTTTCGAAGAAAGGTTCATTCGTAAATAGGCACAAAGTTTCAATTCTCCGGGACTGATCTCAGGATGTTTGTTTTTCAGTACGACAACAAAATCACTATGCACTTTGTCGAAATGTTTTGCAAAGTGATCCCACTCCTGATCAATTTGCTCATCTTCACTGAGTGTTTTGATCATCTTTTTCAGTTCAGTTTGAGCTTGCATATTATCAACTCGTTTTGCTAGTTGGTTCAGTTCGGCCTTGATCTTTGTAATCAGCTCTCCCTTTTTTACCAAGTGCATGGCAGACGAAGCCAGTTCCGAATTCTTGTATTGAATTTCTGATTCGAGGTTCTGGTTGCGCAAGGTCATTAGAGCCGTTTCGGACTTTGTGCGCTCCAGTTCATTTATATAAAGAAGCCGTTTTTGTTCTGCCTCAAAGAGGGCTTGTTGTTTTTTGAATTTCTTTTGCTGTCGTTTATATCCCCAGGTTATACCTAAAGCGAATAAAACTACATAGAGACCGATAGCTAATTTACTTCTGTACCAGGGGGGCAGTACGGTAAAGGCAAATTGGCTCACTGCCGATTCTACCCCAAGATTGTTACGCACTTTTACTTCGAAGACATAGTCGCCAGCCGGCAAGTTTGTGAATTCTTTATCGGTTCGCTTTGTCCACTCCGACCAGTTGCTATTGAAGCCACGCATTCGATAACTATACTCCAGTGATTCTGTATAGGGGTAGGGAGGGGCTGTAAATTCAAAACGTATATTTTTCCAGGCATGATCTATAGTAGGGGCTGTTTGCTCTTCTTCGCCGTGGTCTGAAAATCCTCCATACAGCAGACTATCATTTTGTTGTCTGATCCGGACACTTCTTATACTGACTTCCAGCAACGGTTTTTGTTTCTTGTATTTTTCAAAGTTCAAGTGGTAGATTCCGGTTTCTCCGGCTAAAAAAATATTTTTTTTGTCGTAAGGGTAAATAAATTCAAAACCGCTGAGAAGCCTGTTATTGAACTCGGGCAGATAGGTGACCTTGGGCTTATCTGTTGTAGTGAATTCAATGACACCCAAGTTTTTTTCATGAAAGAACCAGATATTTCCCGCTGCATCTTCTTTTAAATAGCGGATACTTTGGTTACCCAATAGCGTTTTGAAATCAGCGGCTAACACAAATTTGTCCTGTGCAGATTCATACTGATAGACTCCCTGCTCTGTAGCCGCGAGTATTTTTTCTTTGACCTTGAAAATATGATTATTGAGCAGAGAGGGAAGTCCCTTTGTGGTATCGTATTTATGGACAGCTACTGATTGGTCTTCTTTTTTTTGTATACGGAAAACACCATGATAGGGATGCGAGATCCAGATTTGCTGTAGCGCATCGATGGCGATATAACGCGAAGACTCTTCAAAACCAGGTACCGCATCGGCTGGCAAGAATGTGCCATTGATAAAGCGAAATAATTCTATGCCTTTATAATTGCCGGCTACTTGTATCTCGCTGGGAAATGTTCCGCTCGTGGGGGTTACATTCCAAAAGCCCGTTCGAGTGCTGATCGGTTTGGCTGTAAAGCCGTCAATACTGAAGGCTCCTTCGTGGTGGCCAAGTAAGATCTGATCGTTGATCTCTTGCAGAGACCATACCTGGCCTGTCGTATTTTGTATCGGAACAAAGTTTCCCTGGCTGAAACTGAAATCTTCTTTTTGTTGTAAGGCAGTTACATAGGCTCCGTTAGAGGTTCCTATAAAAAGTGCCCCTTTTCTGATCAACGCAGTATAACCGGCTGCTTTTTGTTCGCCCGGTAAAATTTGTTTGATGGCGCTGTTAAAGGCGATAAAATCGATTCCATTATCCAGCCCCAACCAAAGATTCTCATTCCGATCCGACAAAATACTAAGCACATTGTTGTTCTGCAGTCCCTCTTTCGAAGAAAACTGCTGTACAAGTCGTGCTTCGTTATCTACAATATAGACTCCTCCATTACTTGTACCCAATGCCAGTCTGGTATCATCAATTCTGGCGCTGGTATAAATTCGATCTGCTTTAAGTTGGCGTGCCAACGGAGAGGCCAAGGGTAATAATGTTTGTTTGTCAAGCCAGAACAATCCGTTTTTTTGCATCGTCACGATCAGTCTTTCTCCTTGTCCCTGTAGCAGACCGGTTACCACATCGTTTTTCGGCAGGGGGTTGTTGGCCTGAGCAGGTCTCCAGGCATTGTTCTCAAAAAGCATCAGTCCTTGCTCCAGATCCTGTGCGTAGAGGCGATTATTGCAAATGCCCATATAGCTCCATTCAACAGGGGCATTATATATTGCAAAGGCTTTTCCCGAAAACTTTAGTATCGAAGACGAAGTCCTGAACCAGGTCTCATTTTGATAGCTGACAATATCCCAGACATCTCCAAACGAGCGATAGGCGGCCGGTATCAGCTGGGTCAACGATCGATAGATCAGCCTGCCTGAGGGGCCCGGATCAAAATAGCCCAGTTCATCTTGTCCTCCAACATAGATGCGCTGATCCTCTCCTACCGCTACTGAACGGGCAATGGTTCGGTTTGGCAGGGGGTATAAGCTCCAGAATTGACCATCAAAGCAAAGCAGCCCTTCGTTATTGGCTATATATATAATACCTCGTTTATCTTGTTGGATATCCCAGTTTTGAAGACCTGCCGAGTATGTTTTTTTTGGGTAGTTAACAATATCTGGTAGCCCGATGGTGTTTTGAGCTTTGAGGCTTAAAGCAGAAAGTAGTAGTATGATGGCAGATAGCCGGCGGTTCATTGCAAGTCTAAAGTATAATTTTTTTTGTTGAGTTCATTTTTTTGTGTTGATGTAGTGATGATGTATTATAATAATAATGATAATCAATTACTTATATTATTAGATGTAGTATTGAAGAGCCAAAATTATTGAAAGTGGCTTTCGATGTTCCTAACATTGCTTTGTTAATTGTATCCTTTTTCACGAGTTGCTAAACCCTGCTGTATGAATAAAAAGCATGTACTATTGTGCCTGTTGGCAATGGTTTTCGGATTGTTTTCTGAGCTCCATGCACAAGGCATTACTCTTTCCGGAAAAGTTACCCGCCAAACCACAGGTGAAGCCCTGTCGGGAGTCAGTATCACCATCAAAGGGAAGTCTGTTTCTACCCAAACCGACGCCCTCGGTATGTTCAAACTAGCTGGTCTTGCCAAGGGCGATCAGTTGGTATTCAGTTATACGGGAACTAAGACCATAGAAATTAAGGTGGGCGCAGAGACAATGCTTTCCGTGCAAATGGAAGAGCTTGCTAGTTCTACGCTTTCAGATGTAGTCGTGTTGGGCTATGGTACCCAAAAGGTTACCAAGGTCTCCGGTGCCATTTCTACTGTTAAAGGGGCCGATATAGACAAATTGAGACCCGTTCGTACCGAAGAAGCCCTGCAAGGAAGGGCCTCTGGTGTGAATGTTATTCAGGGTGGTTCTCCCGGCTCAAAGCCAACGGTGTTGATCCGCGGTATTCCATCTTACTCCGGAACAGATCCGGTAGTGATCATCGATGGTGTTCCGCAGACACTCACCGACCTCAATGCGATCAATGCTTCAGAGATCGAATCTATTAACGTATTGAAAGATGCTGCCACCACCGCTATATATGGTGTTAAAGGTGGTAATGGTGTGATCGTGGTGACTACCCGCTCTGGTCGCAAAAACCAGAAGACAGAGATCTCTGTCAACACTAATTATGGTATGCAAGAGGTAGCCAATACGGTCGGTGTACTCAATGCCACAGAATACGCAGCCATGGTAAATGAGGGAAGCACAGTAGCAGGTGGGCCGGTTATTTTCCCCAACCTCAGCACAGTCGGTGTGGGAACCAATTGGCAAGATCAGATATTTAAGCAAGCTTCTTTACAGACCCACAGTATTTCTGCCCGCGGGGGAAGTGAGAATATCACTTATTTTTTATCCGGTGGCTTTTTAAGTCAAGGAGGAATTGTGGGGGGTGATGATAAGTCACTGTTTCGGCGCGGTAACCTTACTGCTAATCTGGATATAGACCTTAGCCGCAAGGTGAAGTTGCTGCTTAACACAACAGCCGTGGTGCTCGATGGAAAAGGAATCCAGGAGAACTCATTCAATTCAGTGATCGGAAGCGCACTTAATTTCGATCCTACTGTATCTGTCCTTAATACCGTACCAAATACTGTAGGCGCTTACGGCTTCAGTAACCTGATCCTCTCAGAGATATTTAATCCGGTTACCAAGCTGGAGAATACCTACAATAAGAACACCGGTTCTAAGCTGTACGGAAAATTCGAAATGCAATACAGTCCTTTCAAGCAACTTCGGTTTACCAGTCGTTTTGGTTATACCAAATACGATGGTAATGCTAAAAGTTTTACGCCGCTGGTTTTCTACGGCCCCAACAACGTCGATAATTCTATGAATGCTGACGGTTCTGCCGTTCTCGGAAGACATAACAGTGTTGCGCACGACAAAATGAGCAATTTCAATTATACCTGGGAGTCATTTGCCAATTATGATTTTAATGTAGGAGATGATCATCACTTCGAGACCGTATTAGGATACTCCGTGGCTAAAGTATCGGGTAATGCTGCAGGTGCTTTCCGCCAGGATGTACCCTTTAACTCTTGGGAATTTGCGGACTTTACCGCTGCTGTAGGCAATAATAATGCTACCAATTCTAATGCGCTCAGTGGATACTATTATCAGTACTTCCGCAGAAATCTTTCTTCTTTTCTTCGCTTCAATTACGATTACCAAGAGAAATATCTTGCCTCGCTTACTGCACGACGCGACGGTTCTTATGCTTTCGGTAAAGAAAATAAAAATGCCAATTTCTTGTCAGGCTCCGTGGGCTGGGTCGTAAGCCGCGAAAAATTCTTTACAGTTGATTTTATTAATTATCTGAAAGTTCGTGGTAGTTACGGTACCATCGGTAACGAGAATGTAGATCCACAATATGTCGGTATTATCACCGGGGGTCCAAGCTATGGTCCTACCGCAAATAGTAATGGA
>Ga0129333_10002178_pt1 | contig 18141 bp, 37 predicted proteins | sample CPB6_08_DNA_FD_94474 | JGI IMG/M metagenome (GOLD analysis project Ga0129333, IMG submission 94474) | Freshwater to marine salinity gradient microbial communities from Chesapeake Bay, USA - CPBay_Sum_0.6_0.8_DNA | ecosystem: Environmental > Aquatic > Marine > Coastal | place: USA: Chesapeake...
CAATATCTGGAGTAACATCATACACAACAAATGATGCTTATGTAATTAAGTTTAATACAGCCAATTCAAATGGTGCTACATTAAACATTAATAGTTTAGGTGCTATTCAACTTGTAAAAAATAACGATGTTATTTTAACTGGGGGTGATATAAGAGTAGGTCAAGAATTTATTGTGATTTATGATGGTACTAACTTTCAAATGATAGGGGTTGCACCAAATCAAATGTTTGCTTATGTTACCAATGCAGATAGCGTTACAATAAATAAAGGTCAGCCAGTTTATGCTTTTGGTGCAAGTGGGGATAGAATGTCGGTAAAGTTAGCTAACAATACAAGCGAGGCTACTTCATCAAAAACAGTAGGATTAGTATTTAGTAGTTCAATATCCGCTGGAGGACTTGGATTTATAATAACACAAGGTGTTTTATCAAATGTAAATACTGGTTCTTATTCAGCTGGAGATACTTTATATGTTGGTAATACCGCTGGTGCATTAACTAACACAATGCCAACTGCTCCTAATCATTTAACGAGAATAGGAATAGTCGAAAGAGCAAATGCTGGAAATGGGTTAATATATGTTTTAGTACAGAACGGATTTCAGTTAGATGAACTTTCAGACGTAGATATAACTTCAGTTGCTCCAGTAAATAACGATGTTTTAACTTATGTTACTGGAGTAAACAACCTATGGAAGCCAAGAAGTATATCAACAATTTTAGGTTACACACCAGCAAATGCGGCAAATACTCCTAAAATATTACTTAAAAATCATACAGACGCTTCAACAAGCTCAACTACTTACACACTATTATATAGTGGTTTAATACCAGCCAATACTTTTGCAGTCGGTGATATGTTTTATTTTGAAATAACATACAGAAAAACCGGAACTGCTGGAACTGGTAATCATAGAGTTTATTTAAACACATCGGCTTCATTAACTGGAGCAACACAAATAGCTCAAAAAGTTACAGATGCAGCTACAAATTTATATGGTAAGTTTGCAAGAACTCCAATAATTAAAAGCTCAACAAATACAGAAATAATTATTGCAACAAATAATTTGAACACTGATTTAACCAATGTAAATAATGCAGCATCAACTTTAAATATTAATTGGACTGTAGACCAATATTTTCTTGTTGGTGTTTCGGTAGCAGTAGCAACAGATACGGCAATATTATCAGGTGTTTTAGTTAAAAAATTATAAAATGGAATATGTAACAATAAGCAATAAAATTGCAACATATAAAGAAGTAGATTTTGAACTTGTTGAATTTTCTGAAGTAGATGCAATAAGTTTTTTAATGATAACTACAACAAATCCAATAAACTTTTTCTATAATGATACGGAGTTTAACGGACAACTTTATAATTCAGTTGAAGAATTAAACCAAACATTTATACAATAATGGAAGAAGAAGTAAAATATACAAATGATTTTTTAGAAGAAACTAAAAATATGATACAAAAAGTATTAGACGATAGAGGTTGTGGTTTAGTTGTCGCTGGAGAATTTGACGGAGACAAAATAAAAACATTTGTAAAAATACAATTATTAAAAAAAAATGAAATCACATCAGATAATTAACGATAGCTTATTAATAGGTTCTTTTGGTTCTTTTGGACTACATACTGCGTTAGCTGAAGTAAGCGAATTTTGTAGATTAATGCTACCAATTACGGGTGTTTTTTCTTTTTTAATTTATGTAATTATTAACTGGAAAAATATAAAATTATTTTTTAAGAAATGAGCAAGATAGTAGAGGTAGCAGAAAAAGAAATAGGCTATACAGAAATACCAGCCAATAGCAATAAGACCAAATATGGCAAATGGTTTGGGTTTGATGGGGTTGCGTGGTGTGCTATTTTTGTAAGCTGGGTTTATGATAAAGCCGGAAAGCCATTACCAAACATAGGCTGGACAAAAGGAATGGCAGGATGTCCAGTTGCAGTTACTTATTTTCAGAAAAAAAATTTAGTGACAACAAATCCAGTTTCTGGTGACATTGTTTTTTTTGATTGGAATTTAGATGGGAGGTATGACCATGTCGGTATATTTGTTAGAAAAATAGATAACAAAACATTTGAAACTATTGAGGGTAACACATCATTGACTAATCAGTCAAATGGCGGTCAGGTTATGCGAAGAGTAAGAAATTATAATAAAGGTGTATTATTTGTAAATGTTAAATAAAATGAAAAAAAATAAGTTTAAAAAGTTTGTAGCTCCAGTTGTTAGAGGTTTAATAAAATCGCTTCCATTTGGAAATGTAGTAGTAGAAACTGCAACAAATATCGCTACAGAAATGGAAAATAAAAATACAACTGACGTAAGCGAAGCAAAAGAACTTCCGCATAATTGGGTAAGTATTACAATTCAATTACTTGCTTTAATCGGTATCGTTTACGCTTTTGTATCTAAACAAATTAATATTGAAACATTTCTGGAACTATTGCCGAAGTGAAGCGAGACCCAAACGAAGAACTAAAAGAAGTGCTATTATTATTATTAGCACTTTTTTTGTTTTCGCTTTATATTAACTGTTATTTCGCAAAATAACCGCATAAACCTTGCGTATAAACGTATTTAATTATAAATACGAGAAAATACTTATAAAAGCGTTCAGGCATCCTTAAAAACGCTTAAAATCAACTATATTTTATTATTTATATAAAAATTTATCAGCCTAATTATCAATAAGTTACAATAAATATTTAAAAAATATTTGTTTTATTGAAAAATGCACCCTATCTTTGCTTCATCAAATTTAATTATTAACTAAAAAACAAAAGACAATGGAACAAGGTTTAAACATTTACGGAAGTACACAAATTGATAATAACGAAATTCTGAACGTACTAGACGAAGCAGGTTATTATTTAGAATTCAATAGTGAATATAGCTTTTATTTTATTCCAGAGCAGGAAGAAAATTACGATAGTCTGGAAATGCAAATAGCTTATTTATTAGACCAGAAAGGAATTAATTACAGAATAGAGGGAAATTTTTAATTATTAACTATATAAACTAAAAACAAAATGGAAACAATGCAATTATTAAACAATGTAGAGCAAGAAGCCAAACACATTGAAACAATTAAAGGACAATTAATTAAAGCAAAGAAAATTCAACTGCATACTGGTTTAGAAGGTTGGAATTCGCCTAAAGCATATGGAGTTTATAGAAATGACGGCGGAGACTGTTTAGGTGTTGTAGGCGAAAGTTTTAAGCCGATGGACTTGGAAATGTATTTGGATAGCGTAGTAAATTCAATTTATAGTTCTGGAATTGAAGTTGATATTAATAAGTTGAAATATGAAGAATATAAAGGTGGCAAAAAAGTAGCTTTTAATATTCCTTTAAAAAAATACGAATTACAAACTAAAATGCCAGGAGATATATTAGAAACTAAATTAATGTTTAAAACTGGTTTTGACGGCTTTACTAAATGTTCTGTAAGTTATTCAACCTTACGTTTATGGTGTTCAAATGGTGCTGCCAGATGGAATGAAGATAGAGCAATTTCATTTAAGAATACCAAAAATAATAACGATAGATTTATGTTATTTACAGACCAGATAATTAAAGCTTCTGAAGACATAGATAATTATGTAAGTATGTTAAACGATCTAACATTTAAAAGCATTACAGAAGCAGATTTAGATAAATATTATTTGAGAGTATTCGGAATTAACCGCCAGAATTATCACGACCAAGCAACCAGAAGACAAAATACATTCGATAAAATAAATGAAGCGGTTGCGTTTGAAATGGCAAATACCGGAACTAATATGTTTAGCGTTTTGCAGGGCGTTACAAGATATTTAACCCACGAAGTAGCTAAAAGCGAGGAAGACCTATTATTTAGTTCAGCTAATAGAATTAATTCGCTTGCACATTCAGTAGCATTTAGTTTAAATTAAATAAAATAGGGGTGCGACTATTCAACGCACATTTTTTTAATATTTTTACTAATATTTAAAAAATATTTGTATCTTTGCACAAACAAAATATAAAACTATGGCAATAACATTTAACCCAGTAAGCGAAAAAAGAATTAGAGAATTCTTTAAGACGCAAAAAGAATTAAACAGACGCTTTAGGTCAGGCGAATTTATCGAAGCTGCAATAATAGACAGAATGCTAACGATAGAGCAAAAAGAAGTAGAAACTAACTTTAAAACTAAACGTAAATGAATAGTGTAGTAGACGGAGACAATGGTTCGCATCCTTTTTCCCCTTATTATGTATACGGACGTAATGATTTTATGTTAGAATGCGATAAATGTTATAATTACTTTGAAGAAAAAGAAGTAATAGATTTAGGCGGCTGGAATAACTTTAGATGTAAAGAATGCTGCGAAGATTACGGAACAGAATTAAAACAAACAAACAAATAATAATTAACTAAAAACCAAAACAAAATGAAAATTACACTAAAAATCAAAGAAGAAGTAGAAAGAAGTTATGATATTCCACTTCCTTATTATTGCAAATCATCAACGTCTTATTATAAGATAATAGACGAACAATTAGCTATTAAAGTTGAATACTGGAGTAAGCAGTTTTATACTTTATCAATAGTAACCGCTGAATACGCAGTAAGATTTTCTGATACGCCTTGTCAAGCTGAAGAATTTAATTTAGCGTTCCAGCAAGTAGACTCATATATTAACCATTTAGCCGATATTAAAAATGAGAATATTTAAAATAGTTTACAATTATAAAGGTATAATTGATAGCGAAGTGGTTTATCGCGATAACAAGCCGGAAGCAGTAAAAAAGTTTCTTAAAAACCAAAATTTAACTGATTTAGTAATTTTAAAAGTTATAGAATGGACAACTTAACACCAATTAGAAATTTATTGTATAGATACATTAAATTTATAAACGAAGAAGAAATAAAATCAAGTACAAAACTGGAAGATAGTTGCGGAATAAAATCTACTTATTATCCACCGTCAGAATTATATCCTAACGGACATAAAGTAGTATATCCTTTTGCAATTAGTCCTAACCAAGCAAAGCAATATAAATAAAAAAAACACCCATCGTTCTTTGCGTTCAATCATAGAAAAAAACCAGCTTTGGTGTTAGCTGGTTTATTTAAAAACAATGTAGAAAATAAGACAATGAAATCAACCATTAAAAGATTTAAAATAAGGGGAGTAAAATCAGAGTTCACAAAAGAAAGAATAAAATCAGCAAGTTCAGCAGCTAATTTTATACGTAGATTTTACCACGAAGACATAGAAGTTTACGAAAGCTTTTTTATTTTATTACTTAATCAAACAAACGATACGATAGGCTTTGCAAAAATTAGTCAAGGCGGAGTATCTGGAACGGTTGTAGATATTAAAATAGTAGCAAAGTATGCAGTAGATAGTTTAGCTTCTTCAATAATTTTAGCACACAATCATCCGTCTGGAAATTTAACACCAAGCGAACCTGACAAACAAATAACAAAAAAAATAGTAGAGGGTTTAAGATTATTTGATATTAAGGTATTTGACCATATAATATTATCGCCTTTTGATAATGAATTTATATCCTTTGCAGAAGAAAATTTATTAACTTAAAACTAAACAAAATGAAATTAGGAAACATACAGTGGAAGCGTTACGGACTTTCAGACGAAGATTACCAAGACATTTACGAATTATTACAAACCAGTTACCATTCAGCGGTTAGCGAAAAATACAAATTAAGTTATTCTAAAACGCACCAAGTAGTTAATCAGATACATAACATTGTAGCGCAAAAGAAAAAGGAACTGCATATAATTATCGAGCAACAACCGGAATATCAAACTTCAAGCTGGAAAGAATTATTGTTTCCTGTAGATAATGGCGCAACAATAGGAAACGTAGTAATAAAGAATAACAGATTAATTCAAGACGGAAAAGATATTACTAAAAATTATTTGTAATATTTAAAAAATATTAATAACTTTACGGAATATTAACCAAAACAAATAAACAATGCAAAACAAAACAACACTTCCAACACTTGCCGAACTATACGAAGAAAATATAGAACTGGCATTTAAGCAAGACAGATTTAATCAACTTGTCAATGCTGACCCAAAACAAGAGTGGGTAAAAGTCAATAAATACGCAAATAATAGTAAATACATTCCGATAGGAATAGTAGAAACTTTATTGCAGAAAATCTTTAAGCAATACAGAGTAGAAGTAATTAGAGAGGGGGTAATGTTTAATTCGGTTTATGTAACTGTTAGGCTTCATTATTTATCGCTTTTAACTAATGAGTGGGCTTATCACGATGGAGTAGGTGCAGTTCAGCTACAAACTAAACAGGGAAGCAGTCCAGCAGAACTACAAAACATAAATAATAATGCAGTTATGATGGCTTTACCAATGGCAAAAAGTTATGCAGTAAAAGACGCTGCAGAACACATAGGCAAGTTATTTGGTAGAGATTTAAACCGCAAAGACGTTTTGGAGTATAATACAGATAATTCAATTAAAGTAGCTAAAGAGGAAAGAGTAAAAGAAAGAGCGGTTAAAATGATTGAAGCAGCTAAAACATTATCTGATATAAATATTTTGCTTAATGAACTTCCGGCTGAATTCCACGAATTAATTAAAGAAAAAGAAAGTAAATTAATATAAACTTGTAAAAAAAAAGACAATGGAACAAATAGTATTTAGAGCATCCGCAGTTGGTAAAATAATGACTAACGATAGAAGCGGTAAACAAATGGGTGAAACTGCTAAAAGTTATTTGAAGCAGTATTATAGAGAAATGAAGTACGGAAGACGTAAAGACATTTCAAATAAGTATATTGAAAAAGGAATAGCGCAAGAAGAAGCTGGAATAGATTTACTCTCAATTACTTTAAATAAACTACTTAAAAAGAACGATAAAAGATTAACTAACAATTATGTAACTGGAGAACCTGACTGTTATTTAGGCGAAACAATTACAACTGCGACAGAGGGGTTTGATATTAAATGTAGCTGGGACTTATTTACTTTGCCTTATAAGGACGATAAATTACTTTCCGACTATTATTACCAAGCGCATTGTTATATGTGGCTTACTGGTGCTTTAAAGTGGAATATTGCTTACTGTTTACTTAATACACCTTTACATTTAATACAAAAGGAAAAAGAACGAATTTATTATTCATTAAATTGTCCTGAAGATAATAACCCAAATTATATTCAAAAATTAATCGAAGTAGAAAAAAATAATATCTTTGATAGCTTTGAGTTTTATAAGGATTACCCTCATTACGATTTAGTTTGTAAGGACTGGAACTTTGATATACCAAAAGAAGAAAGAATAGTAATGTTTGAAGTTCAGCGAGACGAAGCAGTAATAGAAGAAATTATAACACGAATAAATGAAGCACGTAAATATTTACTAACCCTTAAATAAATAAACAATGAAAATAATTAACGCAAGTATTGATTTAAACAAAATCGACAGAACAAAAATCGTAGCTGGTAAAAACGGTGCAAAATATTACAATGTAGGAATGATTGTAAGCGACGAAAAAAACCAATACGGACAAGACGTTTCAATTTTTGACGAACAAAGTAAAGAGGAAAGAGAGGAACGAAAGCCAAAAAAATATTTAGGAAATGGTAAAGTGGTTTGGACTTCAGATAGCGATAAAAAAGTAATTGATGTTCCAGACGAACAACAAGCAAAACCTATAAAAAAAATAGAAGACGAATTTTCACCTTTTTAATTTAAAACAATGATAAAATTATTAACAGAACATAGCAGTTTAGAAGAATGGCTAACTGCTGCAGATTATATAGCAAAAGAATATTACGGTGGACATTTTACTATGTTAGCTTTTACGTTTAATTATAAGTTTGCTTTTGGTACAATAACAGACCGGGAAGAAATAAACGATTTAGACCCTTACGATAATTTAAAAGATGCTATAATGAATGCAGTAATAAGGCATAATACTAATAAAAAAGAAGTAAATACTAAATTTATTCCTTTTAAGAAAAACAATAATTATATTATTAATAATTGAAAAAGCTAAAAGATAAACCGTGTAAGTGGTGCGGAACTATATTTAGACAATATTTGTCTACAGACCAGTTCTGTTCCACTTACTGTTTTATTGACGCTCACAAAGAAAAAGTCTGGAAAAAAATAGTTAAAGAAAAGAAACTAAAATTAAAGACCAGAAATGACTATTTAAAGGACTTACAAAAGGTATTTAATGAATTTATAAGACTTCGAGACAAAGATTTATCGTGTATTAGCTGCGGTACAAATAAAAAAAATATTCAGTATCACGCCGGACATTACAGAAGCGTAGGAAGTACTCCAGAACTTCGATTTAACGAATTAAACTGTCATAAACAATGTAGTAAATGCAATAACTATCTTTCTGGTAATTTAATTAACTACCGAATAAACCTAATAAATAAAATAGGTTTAGATATGGTAGAAGAACTGGAGAAGCAGCACGAACCTTTAAAGTGGAGTATTGAAGAAATAAACGCTAAAATTAAATACTACAAAAAAATAATAAAGGAATTGAAATAAAATTATTATATTTACCAAATAAAACCGCTAAACCACGTCAAATGTTAGCAAAAAATTATATTAAACATATAGCACCAAGTAAGTTATTACAGGTATCTTGACGTGGACCTTCGGAATAACTTATGAGGTGCTTTAATTTTTTTCTATGAGAAAATCATTTATTCTTCATATAGATAGTTTGGGTATTTTAGACGAATTAACAGACGAACAAGCCGGACAATTATTTAAGTTAATAGCTGAATATCATAACCCAGATAAACCCAAAAATACCCAAATAACCCAGTTGGTTAATTTGGCTTTTTATTCTTTTAAAAGTCAATTTGAACGGGACTTACAGAAGTATGAAAACGTAGTAAATAGGAATAGAAATAATGGTAAAAATGGAGGTAGACCAAAAAAAGAAAACCCAGAAGAACCCAAAAAACCCGATAATAAGAATAATAATAATAATAATAATAAAAATAATAATAATATAAATAATATAGATTTATCATTTGTTGATTTTGATTATTTAAACTCTTTTGAATTATGGCTGGAGTATAAGAAGACTAAAAACCAAAAGTATAAAACACAAAAAAGTTTAGAACTTTGCTATAAAAACTTACTTACTATTTCTAATAATGACCCAGACGTAGCAAGAAAAATAATTGAAAATTCAATAGCAAATAATTATTCAGGTTTATTTCCTTTAAAACAAAATAATATTCAGCCAGTAGGCAAAGCGCAAAATTATATCCAACTTTATAACCAAATACAAGATGACTATGCTAACAAACCAACAACTGGAAAAAAGTTCGGTGAACTTTAGTCCAAACTTACTACAAGTAGAAAAAGATTACATTTTAGATAATCGAAGTAAAAAAATAGCTGAATACGAACATACCGAAGTAGAAAAATACTGCAGAGAAATCGTTTTAAAAGCTTTTATGGACACTGGACAAGCTAAAGTAGATAATTCTCTCTTAAAATTAATTACAACCAGTTTAATAAACGAAACTTTACCGTATAAGAATAAAATTAGTCCTTTAGGTTTAAGACAAGCAATAGAAAAAGGAATAAGGCGAGAATTTGGCGATTATTACGGAATTAATTCAGTTAGTTTTAATCATTTTCTTAAAAGCTACATTAATTCAGAAGATAGGGCAAACGCAATAATTAAACAGAGAGAACACGAAAATAAACTTATTCAGGAAAGAAAAGAAGTAGAAAATATGGACGCAGCAAAAAACTTTACTTTATATTGTTTTGATAAATATAAAACAAGCGGAGTATTATACGACCCAGCAAACGTAGCTTATGACTGGTTAAAAGAAAAAGGACTGATAAAGAACTTTACTAAAGAATTAAAAGAAAGTATAATGCTGGAAGCTGAAAGGAGAGTTCGAGATTTTAAATTAAACGGAGAAAACAAAGGAGTTCCGGCAAGTAGGGAAATTTTAGACAGAATAGCTGCTAGGAAAGAAAAAAAACCTACGTTTGAGGAAGAAGTTTTGATATTATGTAAGCAAATGCACTTAAGAATAATATTTGACGAATTAACTTTAGAACAAATAGAACAAGCAAAATAAATAAACAATGGAACAACTAAACTTATTTGACGGAATAACAAACGATAAATTTCCGCAATACCACACAGACAACCCTCATATTTACGAAGCTTTTAAAAAATACACCTTTGAAGCAATTAACGCTGGAAGAAAAAGGTTCAGCGCAGAAGCAGTAATAAATAGATTACGCTGGGAAACATTAATAGCTGGAAACGATAAATATAAAATAAACAATAATTATAAACCTTTTTACTCCAGAATGTTTATGAACGAATATCCTAACTACAAAGGAATATTTTCTACCAGAACAAGTAAATATGATGTTATTGCGATATAACGGTTGCAGATATAAGCCGTTGAACACGAAATTAAATTAAAAGTAAAAATGAATATTAACCGACAACTGATATAAAAGCACTGAAACAATGGCTTATATTTGTTGTTATAAAATCGTAAAAATTATGGATGAAAGATACCAGTTATTAGCTAAAGAAGTAAAATACATAACTCATTTTGTTTCAAATTGGGAAGTGTTTGACTTCGATAACTTGCAGAAAGTTTTAGATGAAATGAAAGAGTTGCAACAAAAAATGAAACAAAATTATGACCCACACGAAGGCGAATAATTTTTATGTTTTATAACTTGCTGATAGCAGCCATAATTTCACCCCAATACAACCAAAATAAGTAAATAAGAGCCAAAATGACGCCAAAAGATAAAGCAGAAAATTTAGTTAGTTTATTTACTTTTAACTGTAAAGAATGCGACAATGCAAAAATATCAGCATTATTTGCAGTTGAACAAATAATATCAGAACTTGGTTTTAGTATTGAAATTGACTACTGGAATGAGGTTAAAAAAGAGATAATGAAGCGATAAAAAATATTAATAAAAAAAATATTTTAAATTAAAAATAATTGTTATATTTGGACTATAAAAATATAAGCAATGTTTCAAGTATTAGGTTATTTTAAAGAATATTATAGTAATAATAAATTTCTGGGTACTATATCAACAGAAAAAGATAGAGAAGAAATAGGTTATTATGGTAAAAAATCTGAAGTATTATTAAACGATATTTATTTAGATAATAAGAAAAAGATTAAAAAAGGTACAGAAGTTCAAACAATTATTTATCCAATTAATGGCAGAAGTATAAAATGAATACCAAGAAAATTAAAATATCAGAGGTTAAATCAAATCCAAATAACCCAAGATTAATTAAAGATGATAAGTTTAATAAATTAGTTAATTCAATAAAAGAATTTCCTAAAATGTTGGAAATAAGACCTATTGTAGTTAATGACGATATGATTGTTTTGGGTGGAAATATGCGTTTAAAAGCGTGTAAGGAAGCAGGGTTAAAAGAAGTTCCAGTAATTAAAGCAAGTGAATTAAGCGAAGAAGAACAAAGGCGTTTTATAATTGCAGATAACGTAGGTTACGGAGAATGGGATTGGGAAATGCTTGCAAACGAATGGGAAAACGAACAACTAACCGAATGGGGTTTAGACGTTTGGAAGCCGTCTGGCGAAATTAATTTAGACGATTTTTTTGAAGACAATGGAGATAGTGAAAAAGAACAAGTATTTAAAATTGTTTTAGAATATACAGAAGAAGATTATAATGCAATTTCAGAAGCATTTAAAAAATATAATGGTAGCAAAGAAAAAATAGTTGCAGAATTACTGGGTATATGATAGTTTATTTAGCAGGATTTAAAACAATAAACAAACATTATAAAGATAGCACTAAAGATATATATTTATTATCTTCATTTTGGGAGCATAAAAATGGAACTTTTGGTGAATATGTAAGTCAAGAAAAACACATATTAGATAGTGGTGCATTCTCTGCTATAAATGATAAAACTGGAAAATATAAGAACTTTGACTGGGATAATTATGTTAAAAAATATATTCAATTTATAAAACATACTAAACAAAAATTATTTTTTGAATTAGATATTGATTGCGTAGTAGGTTTAAATAAAGTAGAATATTATAGAAAACAAATAGAGGACGCAATAGGAATACCGCCAATAGTCTGTTGGCATTCTAATAGAGGTGGTGATTATTGGATAAAATGTTGTGAAGAATATCCTTATGTAGCACTTGGAACTACAAATGCTTCAAAAGATGGTAAAAAAATAAGGTCTAACCCAAATATATTAAAATGGTTTATAAATCACGCACATAAGAATAATGCAAAAATACACGGACTTGGTTTTACTTCACAAGATTGGTTGCCATTATTAAAATTTGATAGCGTTGATAGTACAACTTGGTTGGGAGGAGCAAGATATGGACATTGGTATTATTTTAATGGAAATAAGATTAAACAAAAAAGCAAACCAAAAAATACAAGAGTAATAAATAATGGAAAAAGTCATCTTTTACATATATATAATTTTAATGAATGGATAAAATTTCAAAAATATGCTTTAAATAACTTATAACAAAACAAATGAAAACAATAGAAACAATATTAGATTTATTTAAAAAAGGTAAATCAAAAAAAGAAATAATAGAATTAGGATATAAAAGAAACACAGTTTATTTAGTTATAAATAAATACATAAGAGAAAATAAAGAATGCACATTATCGGACACGCAAGTATTGGAGTAATTGGATATATTATAACAAAAGAACCTTTATTCATAATTGGTAGTTTATTACCAGATATTGCTTTAATTCCAAATGAATTAAAATTTAAAAAATTTAATAAATGGAATGTAAGAATGAAATATATTTATGATATTTCACATTCTTTATTTATACCTTTTATCTTATTATTAATAAATAATTTATTTGCTTTAGCATATTTAATTCATTTAATTATTGATATTCCTTTCCATACTTCATCGTTTAGATGGAAGCCAATACTTTTAAATAGGTATAAAACCAAAAAAAAAGTATTATTATTAAGTGGTGGTGCTGATAGTATAGCTTGTGGTGAATTAGAAAATAATTATGATTGTATTTTTTTTGATTATGGACAAAGCTATAAAGAGCAGGAATTAAAATGTGCTATTCAATATTGTAATAATAAAGGAGTTCAATTAAAAATAGAAAAAAGAGATTGGCATACAGATATAAAAAATAGAAACTATTATTTAATTGCTGAATGTATTAAATTAGGTTATGATGAAGTAATAATTGGTACTAGAAATATAATACCTTTATTTGATAAATATAAAGATAGTAACTGGTTAAATTTAAAGATATATCAATATTTAACTAAAGTATATATAAATATGCCTTTAATTGGTAATTTTAAATTTCAAGTAATTAAAAAAACAAATAACCATAAATATTATTCAACAGAAATATGATAATAGAAAAAAAATATTATTTCTACGCTGCACATCGAAATAAAGCAGGCGGTGAAAAATGTGGAAGAATTCACGGACATACTTATGACGTAATTTGTAATTTTAAATTTAATGAAATAAACGGGGGCGGAGTAACTTGTTTGTTTTCTGACATTGATAAATTAGTTGAGCCAATAATTAAAGAACACTGTCATTGGTTCTTACTTTATGAAAATGACCCTTTATGCGAAATATTAGATTTAGCAGGAGAGCCATACAAAAAAATGCCTTTTGAAACATCGGCAGAAAATATGTGTTTATGGTTATTTTCCAGAATTAAAAATGAAACAAATTTACCTATAAATAAAATTCAATTAAGAGAAACAAAGTCAAGTAACGTAATCTATGAAAGTTAGTTTAAGAATATCAGAAATATTTTATTCCTTACAAGGTGAGGGAGCAAGAGTAGGAACGCCAACAATATTTATTCGATTAAGTGGTTGTAAAGCTAAAAATGCTTGTTATGCAGCAGGAATAAAATGCGATACAGAATTTGAAAGCGGTAAAGATTATTTATTAATTCAAATATTGGACTGGATAAATAATAACGCGCCACAATGTAAAGAAATTACTTGGACTGGTGGAGAGCCAACAGATCAATTAAATGAAGAAATAGTAAAGTATTTTAAAGAATTTGGCTATTTTCAAGCAATAGAAACAAGCGGTTTAAACCCAGTACCAAATGGAATAGATTTTATTTGCGTTTCACCTAAAGTAGCAGAACACGTAATAAAAAAGAATTTTCCAAACGGAGTTAATGAATTAAGATACGTTAGACATTTCGGTCAAGAAATACCAGAACCAAGTATTGAAGCAAAACATTACTGGTTAAGTCCACATTCAGACGGTTTTAATATAAATAGCGAAAATTTAAAGCATTGTATTGATTTATGCAAAGAGAATGGAAAATGGAAATTATCACTTCAAAATCATAAAATATGGAATATTCTGTAAATACTGCAGAATGGCATTTTCAACAAATACTAAAACATTTGGGTGAAAATACAGAAAGAGAGGGTTTAAAAGAAACACCAAAGAGGTACATTAAATTCTTAAAGGAGTTTTTAGAACCAAAAGAATTTAATTTTACGACATTTGAAGCAGAAGGAACAGATGAAATGATTATTCAAACAAATATTCCTTTTTACTCTTTATGCGAACATCATATTGCACCATTTTTTGGAGTTGCTAACGTAGCTTATATTCCAGATAAAAAGATAATAGGTTTAAGTAAATTAGCCAGAACAGTTGATTTATATGCAAACAGATTTCAAAATCAAGAAAGAATAACTACTCAAATTGCAGAAAGATTAACTAAAGAATTAAGCCCAAAAGGAGTAGCAGTAAGTTTAAAAGCGCAGCATTTATGTATGTGTATGAGAGGAGTTAAAAAACACGATACTTGGACTATAACAAGCAAATTATTAGGGGTATTTAAGGAAGACGATAAATGCAGGCAGGAGTTTTTGAGTTTTATTAAATAACTGTGAATATACTACGAAAATGCCAAAACATTCCAAACAATTAAATAATCTAAAACCATTTAAAAAAGGTTTTGATGAAAGAAGAAATATAAATGGCGCACCGCCAAAACTTCCACAATTAGATAAATTATTAGATGAAGTATTAGGGGAAGAAAAAGACGGGGTTACTGCGGCAAAAGCAATTTTAGCAGCATTAAGGGCAAAGGCAGCAAAAGGTGACGTAAGAGCAGCCGAAATACTTTTAGATCGTGCATACGGAAAAGCAAAGCAACACATCGACCATACTTCAAACGGAAAAGATATTGATACTGGTATTAAAACTATTATAATTGAAGACGCAAAATCAACTACGGATAGAAGTCAATCCAGTTTATAAACCACTATTAAATGACCGAACAGAAATATTATTGCTTTACGGCGGGTCGGGATCAGGTAAAAGTTATTTTGCGCACCAAAAGGTTTTATTAAGAATATTGACCGAAAAAGGTCACAAAATACTTGCTTTGCGTAAAGTAGATAAAACGCTAAAAGAAAGTATTTACCCCTTATTCAGATCGTTAATATACGAATGGCAATTAGAACACGAATTTGAGTTTAATAAAACCGAAAAAAACATATTTCATTTGCCAACCGGGAATGAAATAGTCTGTAGAGGTTTAGATGAGCCAGAAAAAATAAAATCAATTCACGGAATTACTTCCATTCTTTACGATGAACTTACAGAATTTACTTTTGATGACTTTACGCAAACAATGTTACGTGTAAGGGGCGAAAAAGATAACTACGTTCAATTTATTGGCTGCTTCAATCCAATAAGCGAATACCACTGGCTAAAAAGAAATATTATTGATAATATAGATGAATTAAACGCAGGCGGAACGAAATACAAATACGTTCATACTACCTATAAAGACAATTTATTCTTAACTGAAAGAGACGTTAAAACAATAACTGACTTACAATTAACTAATAAGTTATATTACGATATTTATGCGTTGGGTATCTGGGGAGTGGAAGACAAGTCAGGTAAATTCTGCTTTGCATTTGACGAAGAAAGACATTCTAAACATTGCGAATACAACCCAAATGAATATCTTTACTTGTCTTTTGACTTTAACAAAAATCCTATAACTTGTGCGGCTATTCAGCATTATAATGAAACGATTTATGTTCCTTATGTTTTCAAGCTGCATAACAGTAATATTTATTCTTTGTGCGATGCTATACTGGCTAAATATCCAAATGCTATTTATAGCGTTACGGGTGACGCGACTGGTAAAAGCAGTTCGGCAATGGTTCAAGACAACTTAAATTATTATAAGGTAATTAAATCTAAATTAAACCTTTCTACTTCGCAATTATTCGTTCCAACGATAAATCCACCTATTACTGAAAATAAAGTACTTGTAAACGCTTTATTAGAGAATTACAGTATAAAGATTGACCCAGTTAATTCATCGTCTTTAATCTACGATATGAAGTTTGTAGAAGTAGACGAAGATAACAAGATAATTAAAGACCGTTCAACCGAGAGCCGAAAAGCAGACGTTCTGGATTGCTTCAGGTATTATTGTAACCAGTGGCACAAAAACTTTCTCAAGTTTCAGAAATAGTATTATATTTGTACTGTTTGTTTCTTTAAATTTTGTTATGTTTTGGTTTGAAGCTATACTGTTTGCACTTGTAAATTCTTCATTTATTTGGGGACTTTACGCTGCATCGCAGTATAGCTTTGATTTTAACGGAAACATAATAGATAAAGAGATATTATGGAAGTTAAAGTATTATGCAGAAAAATTGCCGACAAATATTGCTAAACCTTTAATACTTTGTCCTATCTGTATGAGTTCTGTTTGGGGTTCAATATTCTTTTTAAGTTATAATTATAACTATTATTTATATTTACCTATTTATATAATTTGTTTAGCTGGACTTCAATACATAATTTACAAGCGAATTGAATGAAAGAAATATTACAGAAAAACGGTTTTTATATGTTTAAGTCTTGTAATTGTGGCGGTAAATACAACGAACAATATCGTCATATGCACAATGCTAATATTAAAGTTAAAATATATCCTAATCACCATACCTACGAAATAGGCGGTAAAACCGGGGAAGCAAATAATTTTTATACTGATTTTTATGAGTTTTTGGAAAAGAATAAAATCAAAGCTAACCGGTAAACCTATATTTCAGATAAAAGAGGGACATAAAATAGTTCCAGCTTTTATTTGTGATGGGGTTCAGTATTACCAGTTTGAAGATATTTTTAGTTTAGCTTCTGGACGTGCTTTTGTGGCAAATGCTTTTTATAACGAACTTTCTATGCGGTGTACGAGAGAATATTTATTAGCACACACTACCGCAGTAGATAATATATTAAATGATAAAAAGAACATTAAAATAACCGAACTTGCACGATTAAATATGTTCCTGAAAGAACGATTAGAATTAATTGTAGAGGGCGAAATAATAATGAAACTGGCTTCAGTTGTTTACTTTGACGATAGCGAATTGCCTTACGAATACAACTATAAGTACAATTTGAAAAAAATAGCAAAGTGGAAAGAAAATAAATTAGACGCTTTTTTTTTATCGCAGCAGCTCAAAGCCTACAATCCTTATTCCAATATGCCAGAAGAAGATTTTCAAGCATATACGAAGGTGGGGGAACAGATAACAGAGAAACAAATACGCAGTCTTTCGTCGCTGCTATTCGACGAACAGAAGAAAACAGATTTCTTCAGAATATTAGACTTGCAAAAGCAAGTAACATTAGCATAAACGATATAAATAAATTATCAGTTTATGAATACAATCTTTTGTTAGAAGACTATATTAACAGTCTTCCAAAACCTAATAAATAATGGCTTTAAATAGTGTTAGAATTCCAATAATTGTAGAAGACTCTACATTAGACCCTTTTTTAGTTAAATTAGGGGAAGTAGGAAAAAAGGACGATGAGAACACACGAAAAGCAGCGAAAAACGCACAATTAGTAGAACAATACCAAAAGAAAATACAAGAAGCTTTAGCTAAAACTGGTATTAGTTTAGAAAGTATAGGAAAGGCAAATATTGCAGCTTTTAGTTTAGATGAGTTAAAAGCTTTTTACCAGCAATTAACCAAAATAAAAGAGGAAACAGACAAAGTAGGTAGTTCTTCAACTTCAACCGCACA
>Ga0129333_10002181_pt1 | contig 18123 bp, 13 predicted proteins | sample CPB6_08_DNA_FD_94474 | JGI IMG/M metagenome (GOLD analysis project Ga0129333, IMG submission 94474) | Freshwater to marine salinity gradient microbial communities from Chesapeake Bay, USA - CPBay_Sum_0.6_0.8_DNA | ecosystem: Environmental > Aquatic > Marine > Coastal | place: USA: Chesapeake...
CTATACACTCCCGGGTTATATAAGTTTCCTCAATGCAGATTATACTTTGCTTCCAAGCAGAATAATGGTAGGAATAAATCCTGCAAAGATGATTGCAATTAATAAGGATTGAATTAGTGCACATGAACAGTATGTACCTCATTGAGGACGCATTGAAAAGGAATGATGCAAGATTGCTGGAATCCGAATTTAATGATGCCTACATATTCAATATGTTGAATGATTCTAAAGAAGAATTGATTTTTTCTCAAATTCAACAGTATTTTGATCAATCAGTGTCGGAACAAGTATTAGAATTCTCATTGAAGTTCTAACACCTAGATTTTTACCACTACTACGCAAAACTCTAGGTACGGACAGAATAAATTCAGGCTTTGATATACGGTATCTTTTGCAGTGATGATTGCATGTAAGCAATCTCTTAACTTGTTAAAACGCTACAAAAATATTCAATAAATATGCAATATAATTTGCATTATGTAAAGTAAGATAAAAATGGAATATTCCCTGGTGAGCCCATCAAATCTACATAGTAAGGCAATTTCCATACTTCAGAAGTATTATGGATATGATGCATTTCGTCCGGGACAGCTTGAAATCATCGATCAAATCATACATGGTAAAGATGTTCTTGTGATTATGCCAACTGGTGGCGGCAAATCTTTGTGTTATCAAATTCCTGCCCTTTTGTTACCAGGCACTGCGCTCATAATTTCACCTTTGATTGCACTCATGAAAGACCAAGTTGATTCCTTGATCAAACGCAATATCCCGGCTGCTTTAATCAATAGCACAGTCACTTCACAGGATCAGCAATCAATCATCCATGAGATACAGCAAGAGCGCATTAAACTGCTCTATATATCCCCTGAAAGGCTTCAAAATCCTCAGTTCATGGCTTTTTTGCGCACCATTTCCCTTTCCTTTATCGCTGTTGATGAAGCTCACTGCATTTCAGAATGGGGGCATGATTTCAGACCTGCATATACCGCCATTCATACTGCATTGCAAAATCTGTCTCACAAACCAGCTATAATGGCTTTAACAGCCACCGCCACGCCCGAAGTACAGCAAGATATATCACATCAATTATCACTATCTTCCCCTTTTGTGCATATAGGTGGCTTTTATCGTAGCAACCTTCATTATCAAGTAGTTAACATTGAAAACAAGGTGACATGGCTTATAAAATATGCGAAAGCTCGTATCAATGAAACATCTGGTGCTTTGATTGTGTATTGTGGCTCACGCAGACGTGTTGAAGAATATGCCAAGGCACTTCAACAGGAGAAAATCCCCGTACTTACATACCATGCAGGATTGCCGGATGCACAAAGGCAAAGAGTACAAGATGAGTTTTTGAGAGAAACCTCTCCCATTCTTATAGCCACAAATGCATTTGGGATGGGAGTTGACAAAGCAAATGTAGATTGCATTATACATTGCGATATCACGCTGACTCTCGAAGCATATTATCAAGAATCCGGAAGAGCAGGAAGAAATGGCAATGATGCTCGCTGTATTGTATTGTATAGTTCAAAAGACCGTGACCTCATGGACTTTTTCATTTCATGCACATATCCTGATAAGGAAGATATCATTTCAGTCTATAATGTGCTCTATGGTCAAACACCCATGTATGGCTATCTCACACAACCATTACTATTGACCTCCGAACAGATTGGCAATGCTTGTGGCATTCATGCATTAAAAGTGAACACAATTGTACAATTGCTTGAACGAAATGGCATTCTTAGCAATGGTCGAGGAAATGCCTCTAATCAGACAATTCGAATTTTAGCTCAAAGCGAAGAGTTGAAACAAAGAATCATTGGAATGCATGATCATGATCGTGGCATCATGATGGCATTACTACGAACAATCGGTCCAGAAGCCATGTATCGCCATGTGCCATTTGACATGAAGAAAATGATTCGCACCCATCATTTGCAAAGTGTATATGTACAGGAAGCATTGACGAGATTTTCATCGAATGGTCTGATAGAGCTTTTGCAATCAACTCAGCATGCCGGTATAACATTATTGCTTCAAAGATTGCCTTTGGATGAAATACCAATCGACTTTGCACAATTGAATAAAAGACATCAACATGCATTATCTAAATTAGATAGTGTTGTTGAGTATATGATGACTGAAACATGTAAGCAACGTTTTTTACTGGACTATTTCCGTGATGATTCTTCGCAATTTCTTGCATGTGGAATCTGCTCATCATGTCGTAAAACCGATATCCCAACTGATGACTCAATTCATGTACGAGATGAACATATTCGTACAGTATTGCTACAGCAAATTGCTGAACTAGGTGGAAATTTCGGGAAGAAAACTATTATTTCTTGCATCAAGGGTGATATAGCAGATCACAATGTAAAAAAGTATTCACTTGACCGATCAATGTATTTTGGAAGATTGAAGGGTATTGCATCATTTTTGATTCGAGAAGCACTTGAGGACTTGATTGCACATAATCTAGTTTCTATCAAGTCTGGCGACTATCCCGTACTTAGTCTAACGCCTCTGGGTGAAAGTCAATTACCTGAGTCTGTAAAACCATTAGCCATAACACTTCATTCAACCCCTCAAGAGACACTGCTTAAATCATTGAAGAAGCTTCGGTCTGAATTTGGAAAAAATGATAGCATGATCCACTCCTATTTTTCAGACAATATGTTACAACTCATGATACATGCACGACCAATCAATGAAGAGGAATTGCAAGCATTATGCGCAGTTCCCAAAGATATATCATCCCTATATGGCGGTGCATTCATAGCAACAATATCTGCATTCAATGAATATGCCGACATTGAATTGTCTCAAACAATCAAGACTACATTGGCATTTATTGAACAAGGATATTCGCTTTTTACAATTGCTGAATCACGTAAAGCAACTATTGGCACAATTGCCAAACATATTGAACAATTGATACAGTCGGGTTATCATATAGAATGCAAGCATTTGGTATCAAAGGAATTGATGAATGATATGCAAAAACTATACAAACGCATGCCTTATGGTTTGCTAAAACATTTTCGTGCAGAATTGGGGGATGGTTATGAATATGCCGAATTGCGGATTGCATTGGCATTGATAAAACATGGAGAATAGAAATAATCTTATTTATTGAGAAATAGTGTTTTCAATAGTTTCGCACTATGTTCCCAGGTGTGATGGTTAAGAATAAATGATCGCGCATTTTCTCCCAAGACTCTGGCTTCTTCAGGATGCATCAAAAGATGTGAAATTTCTGCAATGAAATCATTCGCATCATTGCAAATAATCAATCCTTCTTCCCTATTTGCTTCTATCCCTTCGGCTGAAATCTTGCTTGCAATGACAGGCAATCCGGCAGACATCGCTTCAAGAATTTTTATCCGAATTCCCGCACCAACGAATAGAGGTGCAATATAGATTGAAGCTGTATTCAACATTGAGTTAATATCTTCAACAAACCCTAATCCGTGTATTCCTTGATCAGTCATGGTTTGATACCTCACTGGCATGTGTTTACCAAGTAAGTATAATTCGGCACCAAGCTTTCTCTGAATCGTAGGCATGACTTCACGAATAAACCAGTCTATAGCATCTACATTATGCACCCAATCATAGGTTGTTGCATGAATCAATCTATTTGGTATTCTTGGAATATCGTTCTCATTGGGATGAAACAGTTCTGTATCAATACCTACCGGCACATGTATGGCTCGAATATTGTCTTCTAGGTCATGTAAAACTTGAACATCACGATGTGTAATCATCGCAGAATAACTCACTTTGATTGAGTATTCAATTTCTTTTCTTTTCAACTTGCGAGCTTCAGAGAGTACATAGAATTTTCGAGGATCAAAAGAGCCAAAACGATCTGCAAATCGTTCCCAAATGATATGTTCGATATTATGCATCCTCACAATGACAGGTGCTCCCGAAACACTTGATGCTTTTACTCCATATTGTGCCATTGCACTATGATCACATAAAATCCCATCATAGTGATTTTCTTGTAGAAATTCCACTAATGTGCTTTCAAACTCTTTGGAATAATGTTTCCTAATATAGAGAGGATTGTTCAAATCGATAAGTGATTGTACAATTGCTTTGATAGAGTTACTGGTATCATGTTGGATACATGTGCAATGAGCCCCGGTATATTGCATAAAATCATCAATTAACTCCCTTGAGGGCATATTTTTACAAAGACATATCATGTCTACTACACAACCCTGCTGTACCAAAGCTCTTGTTATATTGGCTATGCTTATTTTACCCCCATCAGACAGCGGGAATGGAAACTGGGGGGATAACTGAAGTAATCTCATTGAAAATAAAAGATTTATGCTATTGGTGTATTATTGTTTGTTCAGTTTTGTGATTGCAAAAACTATCACTAATTTTGAATATGCAGCATATTTCTTCCAATTTACACAATAAAGGTAGTTTACCATGAGCCGATTTCTCAAACAAAGTCAGATATGGTTTGCAATGTGTGTATTGCTTCTCATTTTTGGTATGCAGATTATCGTCCAAGCTCAATCATATAGAGCGCCTGAAACAAATCCTCCTCACATAATTTCCAAATCAACTGTTGGTAGTGATAAAACGCCCAAAACGCAAAAAGTGTTGGTTGCATATAGCCATGGAGATCCTACTGTGGAGGAGCAATATACACTTGAACTGATTAATAGGGCTAGAGCAAACCCAAATGCTGAAGGAATTCGATTGGTTGATACCCCTGATTCTGATGTCCAGGGTGCTATAAATTTTTTCAGTATCAGTAAATCCTTGGTCAAATCGCAGTTTAGTACCTATCCCTCACGCCCCCCATTGGCATTTCATCCCCGTTTGATTGAGTGCGCACGTGGTCATTCCAAAGACATGCGTGACAACAATTTTCAAAGTCATTCAGGATCAAATGGAAGCACAATGACCGATAGGATCAATAAAGCAGCATATACAGGCTGGTCTGGCATTGGAGAGAATGTTTTCTCATATGCTCAGAGTATGTGGCATGCTCATGCAGGCTTTAATATTGACTGGGGTGCTGACAATCAGGTCACATTAGGCCATCGTCAGAATATCATGAATTATACAGGCACATTATTTACTGAAATTGGTGTTGGTGTTTTGGAAGACAATAATCCCTCAACACAAGTGGGTAGATATATTGTGACGCATAATTTTGGTCGTAGAAATGATTTCTATATCACCGGCGTGGCATATAAGGACAATAATAATAATGGCTTTTATGACATGGGAGAGGGATTGCCCAATGTAAAAATTGAATTGTCTAAAGGAACATTTTTTGCTGTCACATCAACTTCCGGTGGATATGCTATACCTGTTACAGGTTTAACCGGTTCTGTAACAGTGACTGCCACAGGCACCGGCTTGGGTGGAGTTGTAACAAAGACAGTTTCACTTCAAGGACAAAATGTGAAAGTTGATATTACTTCTGCTCTTCCTGGTATGGTATCACTGATTTTACCACAAAATGAGCAGACAGAAGTCAAAAAAGACATTGATTTTTCCTGGTATAAAAGTTTAGGTGCAACTTTATACAATTTTGTTCTGGCTGATAACGAAAACTTTGATTCTCCTATCCTTAACATCGAAACGACTGATACTTCAAGATCAGTATTGGGTACATTGAAGAATGCAAAAGACTATTACTGGAAAGTACGAGCAAAAACTCAAGCAGGTTGGGGTGATTTCTCAGACCCATTCATGTTCCAAATTCGAATTTATCCAAAAGACTGCGAGATAATATCTCCAAAAGATTTTGAAGCAATCTATAGAGATACACTTTCTTTGACATGGAAAAAGAATGATCCAACAGCAATCAGATATTGGGTGCAACTCGCAGCAAATGAATATTTCGAAGAGATATTGTTTGAAGATTCCAATGTGGTGGATACAACAAAGAAAATCAAAGTTGATTATGACATGACATATTATTGGAGAGTAAAATCATCCAACGGTGATTTGTGGAATGAGTTTACTGATCCGGGCATATTCTACACAGTTCAGGTTCCAGCAGGAATAGTCCCTGTTTCCCCGGCAAATGGATTCTCGACCGCAAATAGAAATATCCGTTTCATTTGGCGCAAAGACTACATGGATACAGAAGAATTGAAGAATAATCCTTTCCTTCCCAAAGGTTTGTATTATTGGTTTGAATTGTCTGAAGATAAGGACTTCGAAACATTCTTCAGACAGGATACACTATTGCGTGACACAACTGTTTTCATTGGTAATTTGAAAGTTGGTGCAACGTATCATTGGCGTGCCAAAGCATATCATGAAATGGGATATGGTCCATTTGGTCCTGTTTCCACTCTTACGATTTCTTCTCCAAGCAGTGTTACCGATGATTTAGTCAAATCCGGTTTAACATTTAGCAGTGTTGATGGCGGTGCGATTCTATCCAGTCAACAACAAGAGTTTGAAGTCAATACCTACACCATGGAAGGAAGATTGCTCAGTACGGTGAAATCGAATGGCAATTTGTTCATTCCATGCGATCAATCAAGCATGCGATATGCACTGGTGCGAATAGGTAATGTGCATCACATGATACCATTGCAATGTATTCGATAAATTGAAAAGCCCTCATTTGAGGGCTTTTTTTTTACTATTGCTCTTTGTATTTATCGAATAAATCGGGTCTGAGTTTTTTTGTTTTTTCAATTGATTGTTCCCTTCGCCATTGTTCAATTTTGGAATGATTTCCACTACGCAGAATATCCGGTACTTCCATGTCGCGATAAACAGCAGGACGAGTATAATGAGGACAATCCAATAATCCATCATTCATGAAAGCGTCCGAAAGTGCTGATTCCGCATCACCAAGTACGCCTGGAATAAGGCGTACAATTGCATCGGTAATCATCAAAGCGGGTAATTCTCCCCCGCTTAATACAACATCCCCAATCGAAATTTCAAGCGTTATCAATCGATCTCGAACGCGTTGATCAATCCCTTTATAATGTCCGGCAAGAATGATGATATTCCCTTTTAAAGATAATTCATTTGCCATGTCTTGATTGAATACTTTTCCATCAGGACTAGTATAAATGATAGCATCATACTCTCTTTCAGACATCAGTTTTTCTATGCAGTCAAAAATTGGCTCACATTGCAAAATCATACCAGCGCCACCGCCAAAGGGTGTGTCGTCAATATGTCTATATGCATCTTTTGCATAGTCATGAAGATTATGAGTGACAATAGTAACCAACCCCTTTTCTTGTGCCCTTGCGAGAATGCTCGTTTGTAAAGGAGATTGAAAAATATCCGGAACTGCTGCTATGAGGTCAATGCGTAAAATAGACATGTCTACCTCACAATTACGAATAGATGGAACAATGATGCTGCATTACTTGAGATGATATACAGAAAAAGTAATGTAAGAATGGCGTCCCATACATTTTTGGTTTGTAATCGAATAGATATAGACAATGCAATGGAACTGAAGAATAAAATGCCATGTATAAGACCGGGAATCTCACCAAGGAGTAAGTAGACAAACATGCATAAAATCAGACTTGTGCAAATCACATTTATCCAATCACTAAAACCTCTTCTTCGCATGAACTCTGAGAAAAATCCCAAGCAAAAAAACATCATTGATAAAAGGGGTAAGAATATGTTGAATGCTTGCAGAAATGAAATCTGAATGTCGTTTTGCAAATTGCCATAACAAAATCCCAAAAGAAGCCCACGCAAAACTGTAGGAACAAATGACCGTTCAAATGCCTTGATGTCAAATCCAATCATTGCAGGATGCATGATTAAAAATAGAAATGATAATTCTGCAATGATGAAAAAATGTAAAATCTCCGGTATAAACCATGCAATAATGAAATTAAAAGTAGTTATGGAAAGACTCAGCATCACTTCATGTGCCATGAAATGAAATCGAATATCTTGTAAACTTGAATTTTTACTCATGATTGCATCTTATGACAGGAACTCAATCCTTTTTGTCTTGCAATGAAGCAATGTATTGCAAAACATGTTCCTTCATGGCATTCTCTACTTCTTCATGTGCCGAACCCTTGATCATATGTGCCAATTGGGGGCAATAACTGGCATAATTTGCACCATTATCATATCTGCGGATGAGTATGTCATAATCAGCGGGGTTTGTACTAGTAATTGAGCTCATGGGTATATTCTCAATAATATCGAAAAAGGTCTGTCTTTACGACAAAATTACGGTAATTACCCGTAAATTTGCTGTATACATAAACAAATTTATTGCTTTCACTATGTCTATCAACAACATGCATAATCGGAGTTATTGCTTCTATACACGTTTCAATATCTGTTGCTTTGTATTTATGTGTTTGTCACAATTTAGTTCGACACTTCATGCGCAACAAGATTATACGCTGATTCGCATACCAATAGAATCAGCCCCCGATCTCCATACTCTGCAATATTTTGGTTTGGATGATGATCATGGAATAAGAAAACAAGGCAAATATTATGAGAGCATAGTGGGTGAATATGCTCAATTGCAATTACACAAGCATCAGATTCCATTTGAAATTCTTATTTCTGATATGGAATCATTTTATTCTTCAAGACTTCAATCTGAGTATCTAATTTTCATGAAGCAGATGAAGAATGAATCAATATTTGCTCCAAAGAATTTCGTGACAGGAAGTATGGGGGGATATTATAGGCTTGAAGAGATTTACAGAGAAATGGACAGATTGAGTCAATTTGCAAAGGGTTATTTTATTTCTCATGACACAATTGGATTTACTTCTGAGAATAGGCCTATCATGTCATGGACTTTCGGTGCGGGTAATCAATCCAAAAAGCCAAGTTCATTGTTGACTTCTTTACATCATTCAAGAGAGCCGGGCGGGGCAACCACAGTATTGTATTTTTTGTGGGATTTGCTTGAAAGAGCTGCCGATCAAGAGAATGAAGCACTTTATCTCATGAATGAACGGACACTTGTTATTGTGCCATGCCTCAATCCGGATGGATATGCATTCAATCAAGAGCAAAGGCCTGAAGGCGGTGGTTTATGGAGAAAAAATCGACGTATCATCAATGCCAATACATTTGGTGTGGATTTGAATAGAAATTATGGTCCGGAATCTTTTTGGAATGCCAATAATGGAGGATCTTCCACAGACCCAAACAGCGATCTCTATAGAGGTGATGCCCCATTCTCCGAACCTGAAACTCAAGCCATACGCAATCTTTGTTCGATCTACAGATTCGGTTGTATTTTCAATTATCATTCCTACAGCAATTTGCTGATTTACCCTTTTGCTGCATTGAGTCGTGAAACAGATGATTCTTCCACCTTTCGGGGTTTTGCAGCTGATGCAACTCGATTCAATGCATATTCTGCTGGCAGAGATTTGGAAACTGTTGGATATACGACAAGAGGAAATTCTGATGATTGGGCTTATCATGAACATAATGCCCTCGCTTTCACCCCGGAAGTTGGTGCAATAACTGATGGATTTTGGCCATCCCCTACACGCATTTTACCTCATGCCAAAGAAAATCTCCACATGAATTATCAAGCACTTTGGAGCTCAGGATCTAATTTGTGCATTCGTCTTGCGGAAAAAAGTATTGATTCTATGAATCAAGGAAATCCCGCAGTCGGTTCACTTGTGATAGATATTCAAAATATTGGAAGGTTAGATCTGAAAGAGCAATCGACTGTGCGAATTCATGCATTGCGTAAAGACATTGTCTTGCTAGATTCGATTATCACCATTGATAGCATTTCTTCTGGTGAGCGAATATCAAGAAATATACGATTTGAAATAATGAACAATTACAGAAACGGAGATCAAGCTCGCTTTCTGATCACAAGAACTCAGCATGGAATACCAAGAACGGATACTACAATCATCAATTTGTATAAACCAACAGTGTTTGATGTTTTTGTCAAAGAGTCAGATCGTGAACATTTCGAACTTGGTTCTTGGAATACAAAATCCGGAAAAGAGATTTTTCTTGAAGATAGCCCAGGTTCAATGTATAAACCCAAGACTGATAATTATGCCGTTTTTACCAAAGATCTTGATTTGTCTTCTTATCGAAGCGCAACACTTCAATTGGAGACTCAATGGAATATTGAACCCATGAGTGATTTTGCTGTGATTCAAGTAAGTACAGATAAAGGCGCAACATGGGAATTTCTTCGAACTTCTCGAATGGTAAAAGGAAGCGGTATTTCCGGTGGAAAACAAGCAAGTAATGGATTTGGTTTTCAAGGAAATATGCCGGAATGGGAATTTCAAAAAACTGATTTATCAGGTTTATTGAAAAGTACAGTTCGTTTTCGATTTGGTATGCTTTCTGATGATGGAGCCGAGTTCAATGGTTTTGCCATCAAAAATGTACGAGTGCTTGCCTATGCTGATTCTTTCAGCGCCATTGCTGATTCGAAATATACATCATTACAAACAACGATTTTTCCTTCTCCGGCAAATGGCGATAATGTTTTTGCCATGATAGAAAGAAAAGAACAAGGCTCCCCACTATCTTTGACCATTGGTTTATATGATCATCTCGGACGTAAAGTCTCAAATGATATACAACAGATACTATTTGAAAAGGACTTGTTGCTCTCCATTCCAATTGCATCAATTGCTGGTGGAGTTTATCATCTAAAAATACAAGATCAATTTGGTCAGAATCACATGTTGTCATTCCCAATCATTCGATGAATAGTACTCACATATTTCATTCTTGGTATTCAAGAGTCATTGCATTCATCCTTGTCATTGCTTGTGGATATGGAATTGAAATATTGTTCGCTTATACTTTGAATATGTTTGGAATATCCTTTCTATTCATGCTTTTTGGTATGATTGGAATAGAATATGCTCGAGGTGGCACATATCAAACTATTGGATTTCCACTTGACAAAAATACAATGCCGGATCTCTTCATTGGATTCATGTTAGGTTCTATTCCCATCATCATGCTCATAGCGGGGCTAAATGTATGTGAACTGTGCGATGTCACTCTAACAAACAATGTGATGATATTTGGTATATTCTCAATAGTGATATATGCCATCGTTGAAGAGTTACTATTCCGAGGCATGATCTTTCAAGCATGTGTTGAACGTTTTTCTTTCATCCCAACTGCCATAGTGTTTTCTTTGGTCTTTGCAAGCGCGCATGTATTTAATCCCTCATTTGATACACTATCAATGGTGAATACTTTCCTTGCCGGACTCTTGTTTTCTTATGCATGGTATCATACTCGATCTCTCTGGCTCCCAATTGCCATACATATTGCTTGGAATCTTACTTTGTTTGTGACGGGTATGACCTTGAGTGGAATTGACTCTCAACAGTCTATTTTTTCCGTGAACATTATGGATGTCAATCTCACACCTTGGTTACATAGTAGATATGGTATTGAAGGAACAGTCTATTGTACGCTTATGTTATTGCTCATGGGATTTGTGATTTCCAAGATATCAGTGCCACCACAAAGATTCGCCCGATTGTTTCATTTGGAGTATCGAATACACCATGCTTGAGATGAAAAATACCCATGACACACTATCATGTAGCCGAAGATTACAACGCTTTGTGCTCATGTTATCATTCACTTTGCTTGCTCAATTTGTTCCATTAAAATCACAATGGATCATGATGCGATCAGATGCCGATTCGCTAGTGCAAATGGGTGCAACCATGATCTACAATATGGAATTTGATGCTGCCTCTGCATTATTTGGTAAAGTAATTGACATGTATCCTAAGCATCCTGCAGGTTTTTTCCTGGACGCAATGGTTGAATGGTGGAGAATTCAAGCAGATCGAAGAAAGAAAAACAATGATGAAATCTTTCTCAATAAATGTGCTAAAGTGATAGTGCTTTGTGATGATTTATTGAGTGAGAATCCCAAAGATTTATCAGCTCTCTTTTTCAAAGGTGGAGCACTTGGCTTTAGAGGTAGGTATTATGCCGGGAGAGAATCTTGGTTAAAAGCCGCCGATGATGGACATGTCGCATTCAAGATTTTACAGCAATGTCAACAACTTGCTCCGGGCAATCATGATATCATGCTTGGCACAGGTTTATACAATTATTATGCTTCCGCTCTACCAGAGCAATATCCGGCACTGAAAGCTGTTATGATGTTTCTGCCGAAAGGAGACAAAAATCTTGGTATCATGCAATTGCAAGCAGCCGGAAGAGGTGCACGTTATGCAGCTACCGAAGCAAAAGTTTCACTTTTGCAAGTGTGGTATCAATTTGAAAAAAATGCAGTTGAAGCTTTGCCTGTTGCAATGGACCTTTATACAAGATTCCCTAAGAATCCCTATTTCCATCGCTATGTTGGAAGATGCCAAGTTATGCTTGGAATGTGGACAGAAATGGAACAAACATGGAGAAATGTTGTCAATCGTTGCATAAGTAGAAGTATCGGTTATGATCAACAAACTGCCAGAGAAGGTTTATACTATATTGGTCTTGCGCTCATGAATCGAAAACAACTAGATTCTGCTTTAACATATTTTTACAAATGCGATGAAGCAGGTAGATTTTTGGATGAAGATGTTTCGGGTTTTACGATAAAAGTCAATATGAAAATTGGAAATATTTATGATGTTCAAGGCAAGCGCTCACTTGCGATTGAACAATATAAAAAGGTGCTCAAATGGGATGATCGACAAAACTCTCATGATGAAGCAAAGCGCTATATCAATCAACCTTTCTCTTTCTGAATTGGAATAAGCACGTGAGTGAACAATCATCAATGGAAAATTGGCAAAGGCTTGCATCAAAAGAATTGAAGGGAGCATCTCCGGATTCCCTCAATAAGCAAACTGCAGAAAATATAATAATCAAACCTGTCTATGCATCGACTGATGTACCGAGTGATGTTACCGGACATGAAATGCCGGGAGTTTTCCCTTATGTGCGTGGACCTTATGCCACCATGTATGCCAATAGACCATGGACGATCCGCCAATATGCCGGATTCTCCACTGCATCGGAATCAAATGCTTTTTATAAAAGAAATCTTGCTGCCGGACAAAAGGGTCTTTCAGTTGCATTCGACTTGGCAACACATCGTGGTTATGATTCCGATCATCCACGCGTTGTGGGAGATGTAGGTAAAGCCGGTGTGGCGATTGATTCTGTCGAAGACATGAACACTCTCTTTGATGGAATTCCACTTCAAAGTATGTCTGTATCCATGACAATGAATGGCGCTGTAATACCTGTCCTTGCAATGTTTATTGTTGCCGGTGAAGAACAAGGCGTAAAGATGGACGATTTATCAGGAACCATTCAAAATGACATCCTGAAAGAATTCATGGTTCGCAATACGTTCATATATCCTCCAGAACCTTCGATGAGAATTGTTGCAGATATCATTGAATTCACAAGTAAATACATGCCCAAATTCAATAGCATAAGCATCAGTGGTTATCATATGCATGAAGCAGGGGCAAGCGCGGTTCAAGAAATCGCTTATACAATTGCAGATGGTTTGGAATATGTGAAAAGTGCGCTTGATCGCGGTTTACATATTGATGATTTCGCTCCCCGACTTTCATTCTTTTGGGGAATTGGCATGAATTTCTTCATGGAAATTGCAAAGATGCGTGCTGCAAGAAAGTTATGGGCTGAAGAGATTCAGAAATTCAATCCTCAAATACAACAATCATTATTGCTTAGAACGCATTGTCAAACTTCCGGTTGGTCACTTGCTGCTCAAGATCCATATAATAATGTTATTCGCACAACCATCGAAGCCATGAGTGCCATCCTAGGTGGAACGCAATCATTGCATACAAATTCATTTGACGAAGCACTTGGTTTACCCACTGATTTTTCTGCCAGAATTGCTCGTAATACACAATTGATTCTTGCCGAAGAGACACATATCACAAAAGTCGCTGATCCACTAGGTGGTTCGTATTATGTGGAATCACTGACAGACTCTTTATATCAAGAAGCCAAGAAGATCATGTCTGAAATCGAACAATTGGGTGGCATGACCAAAGCAATTCAGCAAGGAATTCCCAAAAGAAGAATCGAAGAATCAGCAGCTCGCAGGCAAGCACTGATTGACCAAAAAATAGAAATCATTGTTGGCGTGAATAAATATCATCCTGATGAAGAAACATCAGTTGATGTGTTGGACATTGATAATACGGCTGTCTTGGAACAACAAGTCAGCCAATTAAATCAAATTAAGGAGCGAAGAAATGCTGATTTGGTTTCGGCTTCCCTTTCAAGAATACAATCCATTGCGCAATCCGGATCAGGAAATTTGCTCGAGGCCGCAATTGATGCTGCCAGAAATAGAGCAACTTTAGGTGAAATATCCGAAGCAATGGCTCATGTCTTCGGAAGATATGAACCACAAGTATCGCTGATAAGTGGAGTATATGCTGCTCATAATCAAGACAATCAAGGATTTTCCATGGTGCAGAATGAAATTTTAGCATTTGAAAAGAAATTTGGAAGACGACCCCGGATCATGGTTGCAAAACTTGGACAGGATGGACATGATCGTGGAGCACATGTTATTGCCACAGGTTTTGCCGATGCAGGATTTGATGTGGATTTAGGCCCTCTCTTTCAAACCCCAGAAGAAGCCGCAAGACAAGCAATAGAGAGTGATGTTCATGTAGTTGGAGTTTCGAGTCAAGCAGCAGGACATAAGACTCTCATACCGCTTTTGATCAAATCACTTAAAGATCAAGGCGCTGATGATATCTTGGTTATTGCAGGGGGCGTAATCCCACCAAAAGATTATGATGAATTATATGCTGCCGGAGTAAAAGCTATTTTTGGTCCCGGAACAAATGTTACGGAAGCCGCCATGGATGTTGTACGACTGATCAATAAAGAATCATAAAAAAAGCCCTCCAAATGGAGGGCTTCTGTTTTAGGCGCAAACTTTGACGAGAAGGTCTACCACTCGATTTGAATAGCCCCATTCATTGTCATACCAACCAACTACTTTCACGAGATTGCCCATCGACATAGTTGATTGTGCATCGAAAATGCATGAGTGTGGATTACCGATGATATCAACCGATACAAGTGGATCTTCGGAATATTCCAGAATGCCTTTCAAATATGTATCTGCTGCTGCTTTCATGGCAGCATTGATCTCTTCCTTACTGGTTTCTTTTTTTAAAACTGCAGTGAAATCTGTCACCGAACCATCTGGAGTTGGAACGCGGAAAGAAAATCCGTCTAATTTCCCTTTTAACTCGGGAAGCACTTCGCCTACGGCTTTAGCCGCCCCTGTTGTAGTTGGGATGATGCTGACTGCTGCAGAACGAGCTCTGCGAAGATCTTTATGTGGCAGATCCAAAATGCGTTGATCATTGGTATATGCATGAACGGTTGTCATATAACCCTTTTCAATGCCAAATGCATCATTCAGTACTTTTACCATTGGTGCAAGACAATTGGTGGTGCATGATGCATTGGAGAGTACGGTTTCTGAACCACTCAATGAGGAATCATTGACACCAAGAACAACAGTCTTATCAAGAGCATCTTTTGCAGGTGAAGTTAAGATTACTTTCTTGGCATGTTTCAAATGTTTGGATAATTGCTCTTTTGAACTAAACACACCTGTGGATTCAATCACGCAATCCAAATCTGACCATGGAATCGATTCAATAGATTTTTCTGCACTGATGGCTATTGTTTTGCCATTGACTATTATGGAAGAGTCTTGAGCAGTGACCTCTCCTGAGAAACGACCATGCACGGAATCGAATTTGAGAAGATGTGCCAAAGTCTTGGCATCTGTGAGATCATTGATGCCAACAATCTCAATGAGATCTGGTCTGGCAGCTGCCACTCTGAACACAAGACGCCCGATGCGTCCAAAACCATTGATTGCGATGCGAATTGCCATGGATAGATAGAACCGAAAAAGTGAGAAAAACTAATCACAAAATTACAAATTCGACATGCCTTGGAAAACTCATTGGAAAAATATCATAAATCGGCATGAATCGAGGGAATTTCCTGTAATTTTGCCATATAACAAGTATGCATCCACTAATAATTCCCCACATTTCCATGGCAGTACATCCGCTTCTTGCTAATGCAGTCGATTTTGAGCTTAGATTTTGTCTGGAAGTCCTGAAATTGGAATCATTTCATCTTGGATATTCCGATTCTGAAACTGAAGTAATCGATTCTTTATCTGCTTTACGATCAGCTCAAGCTACCTATACTCGCAGTATCGTGGAGTGGATACCAAGTGCTCCAAGCACAATACTTGATGTTGGTTGCGGAATTGGAGATGTGGACTTAGCTCTAGAAAAGGCGGGGCATATCGTGCATGGTCTATCTCCGGAAAAGCAACATAAACCATATTTCAGGAATACTCACCCTGAAAGTAGATTTATTCATTCGGGTATAGAAACTTTTACACCAACGATGCAATATGATGTCTTGCTCATGAGTGAATCAAACAATTATTTCACCTTACAGGATGGAATGTCTGCAATTCTTCGTTGCGTAAAGCCGGGTGGACATGCATTGATCTCCGGATTCTTTAGAACGTCAGATGATCCCCTCATCAATTCGAATATGGTGTATCGAAGTGATTTCGAGAAAGAATGCACTCATTATGGATTTCATGTCATTCGTTCGGAAAATATGAGCCATAAAATCATCCCAACGCTTCGATTCACGGAATCTCTCTTTAGAAATTATATGCTTCCAACATTACGCATTGTGCAGGATTTGATGCTTGGTTTTTCTCCAACTTTGAGATTTCTACTCGGTACTGTGTTTAAGCGGATGAGTAATTTCTTGGAGATTCTTGAGAAATGGTATGATGCTAATTTAAGTGAAGGTTTCTTTCGTGAGAATATGACATATCATGCATATTTGATTCAAGTTCCGGAGAAAAAGTGAGAGGTCTTCTCATCATATCTTTATTATTGATTACTTGTCAAGAATTGATGTCACAAGACTCTCTTCTTGCAATTAAACATGACCCGGCACTCATTGAGGAATTGCATGCTGATACTCCTGCTCCATCTCCGTATATCGCGCCTTCTGAGTTTACCTATGCAGGGTTTCAGCGATCAACTTTGATGGGGACTCCTCCATTTCGCGAAACTACCATCAAGACTACCCCATTTGCAATATTGTCCGGAACATATATTGCCGCGATAACGGCATTGCATATTTATCAAGTAAATACCATTTGGGATTCCACCACTTCATTTCGAATCATCGAAGATGGAGATTATGGTTTATATGTTGACAAGTTAGGTCATGTTTGGGGTGGATATATGAATGCCTATATTCTTTCCGAGTTCTTGATGGGCTCGGGATTTAGTCATGATGCAGCTACGCATTGGGGAGCGGCTATGTCATTTGCCTATCAATCCTATGTGGAAATTCTTGATGGGTTTGGTACAAATTGGGGTTTCTCTCCATCGGATATGTATTCAAATATGCTAGGTCTTGGCTTTTTCCTAGGACAACATCATTTTCCTTTTATGCAAAATTTTACTCCGAAGGCAAATTATATTCCTCCGTCATGGTATGGATCAAAACAACGCGATCAATCATCTTCATTTATTGATGATTATAGTGGTTATACTTTCATGCTGAGTGCAAATGTCAATAATTTGCTGCCCAAGAATCTAGACCCATATTGGCCTGATTGGTTGAATATCGGGGTTGGTTACACAGCGAGGAATCTAACATATAAAAATGGCGAGCGGAAATATCTCATAGGTTTGGACATCAATCCGGCCATGGTATTGCCTGATGGCGGAACTGAATGGAATTGGTTCAAGCAATCATTGAATTTTATCCTACTTCCCTTGCCTATGCTAGAACTTAGCCCTGATGGTCCACCGGTTTTTCGACTGATGTATCCATTTAATTTTTCCATTGGTTCCATTCATTTTTAAGGAGTGTGCAATAAACTGATAACCTACTCGTTCTTCACAACCTTTACTATGGGGATGAAATGGTCTCGACGGGGTGAATGCAGTACGAAGAAGCATGCCGAGCTACGCTGGTGGAGCTCGTTAATACAACTGGCGAAATCATATGTGGCAACACTATGAACTATCGTTTAGC
>Ga0129333_10002182_pt1 | contig 18118 bp, 20 predicted proteins | sample CPB6_08_DNA_FD_94474 | JGI IMG/M metagenome (GOLD analysis project Ga0129333, IMG submission 94474) | Freshwater to marine salinity gradient microbial communities from Chesapeake Bay, USA - CPBay_Sum_0.6_0.8_DNA | ecosystem: Environmental > Aquatic > Marine > Coastal | place: USA: Chesapeake...
CGGGCACCGTGCTGACGCGCGAGCAGGTCGAGGTGCTCAAGAGCTACAACCGGCACGACGTCGAGGAGACGGTCAGGTTCTACGGTCACACGCGGAAGATGATCGAGTTCCGCGAGGAGTTGAGCGCCAAGTACGGACGCGACTTCACGAACCACAACGACACCAAGATCGGGAAGGACTACTTCATCATGCGGCTGGAGGAGGCCGGCATCGAGTGCTACGAGTACGGCCCCGATGGTCGCAGGCCCCGTCAGACTCCGCGCCCGTTCATCGCGCTGCGTGACGCCATCCTGCCGTGGATCACGTTCGAGCAGCCCGAGTTCAGCCGGGTGCTGGACTGGTTCAAGCAGCAGACGATCACCGAGACCAAGGGCGTGTTCGAGGACGTCACCGCCACGGTCAACGGGTTCACGTTCGTCTTCGGCCTGGGCGGCATCCACGGCTCGCTGGAGTCGGTCACCGTCGAGTCCGACGATCAGCACGTCATCGTGGACCTGGACGTCACTAGCTACTACCCGAACCTCGCCATCGTCAACGGGTTCCACCCCGCGCACCTGGGCCGCGAGTTCGTCACCATCTACCGCAACCTGTTCGAGCAGCGCAAGCAGTACCCCAAGAAGTCAGCCGAGTCGGCCATGCTCAAGCTCGCGCTCAACGGGGTCTACGGCGACAGCAACAACCTCTTCAGCGTCTTCTACGACCCCCTGTTCACCATGAGCATCACGCTCAACGGGCAGTTGCTTCTGTGCTCGCTGGCCGAGCGGCTGATGGGGATCGCCGGGCTGAGTGTCGTGCAGGCCAACACCGACGGCATCACGGTGCGCGTGCCGCGCGCCCGGCTCGGGGAACTGGACAGCGCATGCGCCTGGTGGATGCAGGCCACCGGGCTCAACCTGGAGCGCGTCAACTACGCCCGCATGTTCCTGCGCGACGTGAACAACTACATCGGCGTGTACGAGGACGGCAGCACCAAGCTCAAGGGCGCCTACGAGTGGGATGTCGAGTGGCACCAGAACGCCGGGGGCCTGGTCATCGCCAAGGTGGCCGAGAAGGTGCTGGTCGAGGGCGCACCGATCCGCGAGACCGTGGAGCGCTGGCCCGACCTGCACGACTTCATGCTACGCGCCAAGGTGCCACGCTCCAGCCGGCTGTTCTGGGGCGAGGAGCAGGTCCAGAACACCACCCGGTACTACATCGCCAAGGGCGGCCGGCCGCTGACCAAGGTCATGCCGCCGCTGGCCAAGAAGCCCGACGAGTGGCGTCGCATCGGCGTCGAGAGCGGGTGGTACGTGCAGGTCTGCAACCGCATCGAGGATGCCGTGTTGCCCGTGGACTTTACCTACTACGTAAACGAAGTGGAGAAGCTGTGCCTGAGCCTGAAGTGAGACCCCCAGACTTCGCGGCGTGGCAGCACGACACCCTCGTGCAGTTCGCCACCGAAGCGCTGGACAAGCTGCAGAAGCAGAAGGCCGAGATCGAGCAGCTACGCCTTGATCTGCGGGCCGCCATTGACGCATTTAGAAGGGAGATCACCCGTGCTCGAAAAGCAGATTGAAGCCAAGGTGTGCGCCTACGCCCGGGAGCGTGGGATGCTGGTCTACAAGTTCACCAGCCCCGCCTACGCCTCGGTGCCCGACCGCCTGTTCATCCTGCCCAACGGGCGCATGTTCTTCTGCGAGTTCAAGCGGGCCAAGCAGAAGCCCACGGTCCAGCAGGAGCGCGAGCACAACCGCCTCCGCGGTCACAAGGTCAACGTGTTCGTCGTCGACAACGTGGAGGCCGGGCTGCGGATGGTTGACGACATGTTGGCAACATGCTGACCCCCAACCTGCTCCACGACTACCAGAAGAAGGCGGTCAACTTCCAATGCACCCGGCCCACGTCGATGTTATGGCTCGACATGGGCCTCGGAAAGACCGTCATCACGCTGACCAGCATCGCGCACCTGTTGTCCACGGGCTACCTGCGCGGCGTGCTCATCGTCGCCCCGATCCGCGTCATCCGGCTCGTGTGGCGCCAGGAGGCCGCGAAGTGGGAGCACACCAAGGGCCTGCGCTTCAGCATGCTCACCGGCACCAAGGACCAGCGCACCCGGGCACTGATGCGCCCCGCTGACATCTACCTCATCAACTACGAGAACCTCCGCTGGCTGGCCGAGACGATGCAGACCTATTACATCGCCAAGGACCGCAGCCCGCCGTTCAACGGCGTCGTGTGGGACGAGATCAGCAAGATGAAGAACAGCGCCACGGATCGCGTGAAGGCCGTGCGCAAGGTGCTCGATCAGTTCAACTGGTCCACCGGCCTGACCGGCACCCCGGCCAGCAACGGCTACAAGGACCTGCACGGGCAGTTCCTCGTCGTGGACAGGGGTCAGCGCCTGGGCACCTCGAAAACCGCCTTCAAGGCCCGTTTCTACCGCAAGGTGGGCCAGTTCCGCGAGGAGCTTTACCCCGACTCGCAGGATGTGATCAAGAACCTCATCGGCGACATCACGCTGGAGATGAGCGCCGAGGACTACAACCCGCTGCCCGACCTCATCGTCAACGACATCGAGGTCGAGATGGACGACGAGACGCGGGTGAAGTACGAGCAGCTGGAGAAGGAGTTCTTCGTCCAGCTCGACGCCTCCACGTCGGTCGAGGTGTTCAACCAGGGGGCCATGACCAACAAGGCCCTGCAGTTCAGCAACGGCGCCGTCTACCCGGTGGCCGGCATGCCGCTGTGGGCACCCGTGCATGACCTGAAGCTCGACGCGCTGGAGGAGATCATCGACGAGGCGCAGGGCTCACCGATCCTGTGCGCCTACGCCTACCGCAGCGACGCCGAGCGGATCATGGAGCGCTTCAGGGCACTGCGGCCGATCAACCTGACCGAGTGCAAGACCGAGGGTTCGCTCACCAACGCGATGGATCGGTGGCAGAAGGGCGACTGCCAACTGATGATATGTCATCCTGCGTCGGCCGGACATGGGATCGACGGGCTGCAGAAGAACGGGCGCACGATGGTCTGGTTCGGGCTGAACTGGAGCCTAGACCTGTACGAGCAAATGAACGCCCGACTGCGCCGGCAGGGTCAGGGTGCCCCGGTGATCTGCCACCGCATCATGTGCCGAGACACACTCGACCAGGCGCAGGCCATCGCGCTCAACGAGAAGGCCACCACGCAGTCGGCACTGCGCGGGGCCGTGAAGCAGTACCGTGAACAGAAGGGGGTGTGACCTTGAAGCAGTACGTCAGACTGCTGGACGAGCACGGTCCCATGACCACGCGGCAACTGGCTCAGCGGGCCGGGGCCAAGGTGTCCACGGTCACCGTGGGGATCGCCAACGCACACAAAATGGGCCTGATCGAGCCGGTGGGCGAAGCGCCGTGCCCGGCTCGCAACAAGCCCGTCATCGTATGGGGAGCACGCAGATGAACAGAACGGACGACTGGACGCAGCCCGCCGAGGCTGCCAGCGAGATCGGGGCAGACGACGAGGCATCGTTCGCCGAGGAGCGCCTGAGCAGCACGCTGCTCATCGCCGTGCTGCTGGTGTCAACCATCGCCGCGGTGGTGATCGTGCTGACCTAGTACGACCAGATCGTCGGCTCGGTGCGGGTGTCGAGGTGGATGAACCGCCCGGTGCCCTTCTGCTGCACCCCGATGCCCGTGAACCCCTGCGCCATCGCCAGGCGCAGCACCGCCACGGCCTCCGCGCCGCTGACAGCGATGTCGGCAGCGAGGCCCGTGGCGTGCATCCCGGGCTGCGCCTTGGCCTTCTCGATGGGGTGATCGGGGCAGCGGTAGCCCGACGAGATGCTCATGGGCTTGCCGTAGGCCGTGCGCAGGGCCTGCAGCCGCTCCAGGAACTCGGGCTTCATGGCCGAGACCCCGCAGTGCCGGCAGCGGAACTCATGCTCGCGGAAGTCGGGGTACAGGGTCCAGTCCATGCCTCACCTCTTGAGTGCGGTGGCGATGCTCGGCACGATCTTCTCGGCGCTGCGGCCGATCACGTAGCCCCCGAGCCCAAGCTCCACGATGTCCCAGAGCTTCAGGTACTCGGCCTCGGTCAAGTTGGGCGCGGCCCAGCCGAACCACCGCGCCACGATCAGCGCGCCGAAGGTCAGCATCAGCACCGGGCGCCACGTGGCCGCGAGCCAGTGGTCCGACTGCGCTTCGGCCTTGACGATGCTCGCCCGCTCGATCAGCTCGGTCAACTCGCCCTTCTGGGCCAGCTCCATCAGCGCCAGTTGCGCCTGGGCGCGCTGCTCGGGGTCCGGCCACAGCCGGTCGATCAGCTTGCCACCGATGCCGAGGACCGCGGTGATCGGGTCCATCACTTCCCCCAGTGGCTGATGACCCACGACACCAGGCCTCCGAGCATCGAGGCCAGTGTCATGCCGGTCCACAGGCCACCCTTGGACTTGTTGGCCAGCGCCAGCAGCGTGCGCACGTCATCTTGTAGCGCGGCCACTTGAGCGCGCAGCGAGTGAACTTCGGCCTCCAGGCGTCCGAATTCTCGGGGGTCGATCATGTTGTCCTCGATGCGCGTGACCACGTTGGCCAGGTACTCGACCTGGGACTGTCGGATGTCTCGTTCAGAGGGGACCATTGTCACCTCGACCGGACGAGATCGATGTGAACGTCCCAATCGATGTCAGTGGCCGCCACACCGGTCACGTTGACTTCGAGAGCGTTGCTGTTCAGGATCGCAGCGGGCGGGGTGGCGATGCTGTCCGGGTTCCACGACAGCACCGTCGTCCAGTTCGTCGTGCCGGTGGACAGGTTGGTGCCCGCAGCATTGCGGCCGAAGCCCACCGTGAACTCGTAGACCACCCGGTACGTGCCGGTGGCCGTCGAGCCGACGACGCGCGCCTTGACGTAGCCTGCCGCGCCTTGGGGGACAGCGTACTCCCACGCCTTCTTCAGCGTGGCATCGGTCGTCTTGGCGCGGTACACCTCATCGATCCGCGTGCCCGAGCCGGGGAACAGGTTGCTCGACTGCTCCACGCTGACGCCGGTCTCGGCGGCGCTGATGTTGAGGATTTCAACAGTGTAGCCGGTGGCTTTGGTGAAGTCGTTACCCGTGATCGCAATGCACCCCGGGCCAGCATCGTCGCCTGCGTCGTTGGGTGAGATGTTGACGATGAAGTTGGACGTACCGTAGTTGGGCAGGAACGAGCAACCAGTGATGACGATGTTCTCGACCTGCGCGTTCACGCCGCTACCGACGCTGCCGGCGGGGCTTGACCATGCGTTGTCGTAGAACACGCATCCGTTGACCACCACACCATACGGCTCGACAAACGTGTTCGTGGGGCTCGACGCTGCCCCGAGAATCGACAGTCCGGTGATGCGGGCCTGCGAGATGTAGCACCCGCTGAAGATGAAGCCTTCAAGGCGGCGAACCCCGTTGTTCCACCACGTGTCGCCGTCGGTCACTTCGAACCGCACGCAGTAGTCGGCCTTGCCTGCGCCGCGGAATCGGCACCCGACAAGCTTGACGACCTCGTAGATCGACCTTCGCACCACACCCGACGCCATCGTCACCGTCTCGCGCACCGTCCCGCCGATCAGCAGGTTGGTTGTCGTTCCAGGAGGGTTGGCCGGCCCGTCGAAGTAGCAGTTGACCATGTGAACATCGAGGATCACATGGCTGTCGGGAGTGCCCTCTGGGACAAGGCCCACTGAGTTGATGCACCCCGTCCAGTGGCACTGAGTGATGTACAGGCCGTCCACCGAGCGCACCTGAACACCGTAGAGCATGTCAACAGTGTTGCCGTCGAACTCGCAGTCGGTCATGTGGAAGCCACCACCGGGAGCGCCGGTACTCGGTGGGCTCGGGAACAACGACTCGTCCAGCCCGCTGAGTCTGACAAACGCCTGACCCTGCACGTTGCGCAAGTTGTTGTTGAACTCGCAACGGTCCATCATCGTCGTGGAACTGCGCACCGAGTCGAGTCCGATGTTCCAGTTCGTCCACTTGCACTGCTGGAACTGCGTGCGAGTCGTGCGGTACAGACGCACGCCAGCCGTGGTCCCGTTGGCCACCTCGCAGTAGAACTGGATGTTCTCGAACGAGACGAAGCGGATGCGCTGCGCGTTCGTTGGGTCACCCACGTCGAACAGAATCCTGTCGCCGAGGACCATCGCGCCGCGCCCCAGCGGACCGCGAAACCCGATGCCGCCACGCTTCACCGTGATCGTGTTGGCAACGATGCGGTACTTCTTCGGACCCAGTTCGATCTCGACGCCAACGGTGTCGAATATTGGGGTGCCGACCAGCGACTCCGCGTAGTCCACCGCAGCCTGGAACGCGGCGCTGTCGTCCGCGATCCCGTCGCCCACCGCACCGAAGTCGTCCACCGAGATGGTGCGCCGCAGCGCTGTCTGCACCGTCGTCGCCTGCGCACCGGGCCCACCGGGCAGGTACGAAACGTCGCTGGCGTCCAGGCCCGTGATGACCACATCGCTCAGACGCTCGGTGGCGACGGGCGAGCTGTAGACCAGCGTGCTGCTGCGGTCCTGCACGAGGATCGAGTAGTCGCTGTTGACGTACAGACGCCCCGGGGTGCCGTTGTTGCTCGGGTAGCCGTTGATCGTGCGGATCGGCTGCGCCGCGGGCACGGTGAGCGCCGCATCCCAGTAGACGTTGATCGGGTTGGTCTGCGGGGGCAGGTTGGCCACGCCGAGCCAGATGTACCCGTTGCGCAGGGGCGAGCCGTCCTTGGCCGTGAAGACCGGGAAGGTCGGCTGGATGCTGAGAGCGGTCATTGCATGGGCTCCTGTTCTTCGGGGGAGCGGAAGACGTCGATGTTCTGGGTTGAGATGCCAGACGATATTGCACCCTGCGCTGCGGGGATGACCCGGCGAAGGTTGGCGGGCTGCGCCTTCTTTTGCGCCTCGGCAATCTGCTTGCGAAGCACCTCGGCGGCCTTCTGCGGGTTGTTGTAGAGCATGTTCGCCAGTTGGGCCGAGATGCGGGGGTTGATGCGGTCGCGGGCGCTGACGTAGGTGTTCCGGATGACCGTGTAGAACCTGTCGAGAAGTGCCATCCTGTCGAGTTGCGAGGGGCTTTGGGCGGCCTGCTCCTCCAGGATTTTGCGACCAGTCGGAGACGGCGCCTTCGTGCCGACACGCGCAGCCTCCGCAACCTGCCTGGCGCGCATCAGATCATCGAGCACCAGTTGCATGTTCGTCAGTTGGTCGGGGGTGAAGTTCTGCGCGTTGATGAACGGCTCGACGGCGTTCGGGTTGTTGAGCATGGGGTCTTTCCTGACCTCCACGACGCGGCGCAGGCCGTTGGCCCGTTCGACGAATTGGCGAGAGAGGTCCGGACCAAGGGCCAACTGGTACGACTTGCGCAGGTTACCCGTTTCGTCGATCAGTTCACCCACGACCTTCATGACTCCGGCCTCGGTCAGCGGTTGACCACCGGGGGTTTGGGTCAGCATGGTGTTCAGCCGCGTGGTCAGCACGTTGCGGATGATCTCGCGGTCCTGCGGCGTGCTGCGAGCGAGGGCGAGCCCCATGCGATCACCGCTGCTGGTGATGTAGTCGAGCATCTGCGCGGGGGTCTTGCCCTCGAACCCCTTGCCGATGTCCCGCAAGCGCGTGAGCACCTGCGATGCCTGATCGGCCTCACGACCGAATGCTTCCATCGCGCCGCGCACACCCATGCCGGCATCCTCGAACACGGCTAGCACTTCGCGCTTGCTGTCGAGGAAACCGGCCGCTTTGCGGGGGTCGATGGTCAGCGTGACGGGATCGATTGCCGCTTCTCGGAACTTGCCGAGTAGAGCGTTGCGCATGAGGTCGAAGCCTTGCGCGTCGTTTGCGAAGGTGCGGACGAACTGGAGAGCGTCGTCTCTGGTTGCGAAGTACTTGTCAACGACAGCCGCCGGCATGACCCTCGTCTCGCCGAACATGGCGGACTTCATGATGCGCGCCGTGTCACCTTCGCGGAACCGAGGTGCGTAGATTTCGCGGAAGTTCCTGAGAGCGTCGCTGTAGGCGGTCTTGGCCTCGTTCGACAGTGCCGGCGAAGACTGCACCGCATCGTCAAGGGACCGATGCAGCATCATCAGATTGCGAACCTCGACACCCGCGAGTTGATCACTTCCGCGACCAGCTTGCGAAATAGTCGCATTGATCGCCTTGCGCAGATCGTCCAGTTCTTCGAGTGTGCCAACGGCGGGCTCGGGTGCCCCGGGCTGAGTCGTCAGCTTCGACGAGATCATGCCGCGACCGACAGGCTTTGGCTGACTCTTCTTCTGCAGCGCGATAATCTTGCGAACAATGGGTGGCGCGGTGTCGGGGTCAAACGATGACAACGGCCGACCAAGAACCTGCTGAGCCTGCGCGACCAGATCGTCAAGACCGATCCGTGCCCCGCCCGCGAGATCGAATGCTTTTCTGTACCCAGGCTTGACAAGCGAGGTCTTCAGTTCCTCATCAAGCTCCCCGACTCGCTGGGCGATGTCCTCACCCAGTTGCTGCGGCCCTGGGCCAGCGGACAGCCGACCAGCCGACGCTTGCAGCACGGCTTGGCGTTGCGCCTGTTCGGTCTCCAGCGAGCGCATCAGGTTGTCGCGCACCGCGGTCAGTTCTTCGAGCGCAGCCGGCTGCAACATGCCGCCCTGCTGGTCGATCTGCTGGTTGATGCGGTTGAGTTGGGCCTGCAACGCACCCACGCGCTCGTTCATCATCCGAGCGATGTCGTTGGCTTCCTTGAAGGTCGAGTTCGCAATGCGCTCGGTCAGCGCAGCCAGAGACGGGGTGGCCTCGCCACCACCGGCTAGGATGGTCTCGGGCAGCGTGCGCTGGAACCCGGGCGTGGTCGGAACCTGCATCCCCTCGCGGATCGCCTGAAGCGCCTGCTCTGCCCTTCCGACGGTGCCGCCGACTGCCGAGTACAGTTGCCGCGCCGCCGCCACACTCGGCCGCATCAGCGGCGTGACAGTGGCGTCCCAGATCGCAGGAACAGCGCCCCCAATGGCTTTCCCGATGGTCGGGGACACAGCGCCAGTAACCATGCCGACGGCGATGTCGATGGGCTCCTCGGCGACGGGTGCCCCACCAATGCCACCGGCCACCATGCCGGCACCGGCTCGCTGACCAGCGGTTGCACCACCCGTCGGACCCATACCGGCAACGCGCACCGATTCAGCCACGGGGTTGACGATCGGAGCGGCCCGCGTGCCCTGTGCGAGCGTCATCGCGGTGCGGGCTGCGGCAGCAGGCACCACCGTTCCAGCGACAACGCCTTCCGTGAGCTTCTGAGCACCACGCTCAACGCTCGATTGAGGCACTGGCACACCCATGCGAGTAAGCAAGTCCTGCAATGCCTTGGACGGCATCTGGAGGTTGGTGCCGAAGACGCGGTTGCCCAGTTCGACGAGCGGATCGGCAACTACGGGGGCGAGCACGCCAGCGGTCCCTCCCGCTAGTGCGCCAGGAGCACCAGCGACAGCAGCACCACCAGCCGCACCGGCGACAGGCAGCGTGAGTGCGCGAGTCACTCCACCAGCAACGCCGCGAGTCGTGGTCTCGGGCTCCTCGGGCAGCGCGGGCGGCACGTACATGCCAGGCGGTGCGCCGGGGATTTGACCCGGGGGCGTGGTGGTGCCGGCAGCGCGCTGCGCACGAATCTGCTCCACCCGTTGCTTGAGTTCGGGCGAATCCGGCGGAACATTGTCCGGGATGTTCTGAATCGTGATGCCGTCACGAGTGGTGATGGAGTACGGCATATCAGTAGTTCACGGTTATGTTTCGCTGACCGGCCTGTTCTTCTGGACTCACGACTGGCGAAGCACCTCTTGACGCATTGGGTGGATTGGTTGGCGGTGGGATCATGCCGGTGATGATCATGCGATCCCGGGCCTTTCGCCAACCAGCGAGGCGCGTTTCGGTGGGAATTGACGAGTTGGCAATATCACCAAGCGACGCGAGAATGAATTCGCGGTCGGTGTTGGAGATACCTGCTCCAAGTTTTCCACCAAGGATGTCGGTGGCGATTGAGTTTGCCGCAGTCGCCAAACGAGAAATCGCTTTTGCCCCCGAAGTCGAAACGCCCCACTGCGCCAGTGCCGCGGACCCCAGTGTCTGCACCAGACCGCCAGTCGATTTCAGAATGTCTTCGCTGACCTTATCCTCGCCCGTCTCAACGTTGTAACCAGCGGTGGCGAGTGCCTTGACGGCGGCTCGTTGATCTGCGGCGTTCTTCGGTTGGTCGAGAGGAACGAACGCACCAGCGGGATTCTTCTGACTGGGGGGATAGATGAATCCGCCTGCTTGTGGGTTGTAAGTCGGAGCCGGTCCTTCCTGAAGTTCTCGCAACATCCGATCCCGCTCGAACGATGTCTTTTCCGCCGTAGCTTGGGCGGAAAGCGTCTGCGCGTTCCTCAGACGCAGTTCAGCCTGTTGCTGGCGCTCGGCAAACTTGGCCTCGATGGCTGCCTTTTCCGCATCGTTCTGCGCCTTGCGTAGTTCGGCTTGCTTCACCAAGCCGAGTGTTTGGAGTTCGGTCTCGGCCTTCCTCGCATCGGCTTCCGCCTTGCGAAGATCGGGACCAAACTGTCGTTCGGCTCTCCCTTCTACGCCCAGTTTTGTCGTGGCCTCGATGATCTTGTCGCCACCCGGGAGACGCGACAGCATCACTCCAATGGTGTCACGAGCAACTTCCGGGGACTGTTCCGCAATCGACGCCCAAGTCTCATATGCTTTGGCCTGATCTTCTCGCCCCTTGTTGCGCTCCGCTACCGCGCGTTCTCTGAGCATCGAGATCGCAAAGTCTGGTTTGCTTTTGATGGCAGCAAACACCTGACCACCGAATGTCAGTTCGCTGGACTTCCGGGACTCGTCGAGCTTGTCCCACGTCTTCAGGACGCTCTCAGCCTGATCCTTGGGGAGTTGAAGGGCGACTCTCTGGTAATCCTGAAACGTCGGATTCGGATTGGACGCAAGCGCGTCAAGAGCCGCCCGCATGGCCTGCTCTTGCGCGGCCTTCTGCTGCGCAGCCTGCTGCTGCATCAGCATCTGCTGCTGCTGCATCTCGCGCTGCTGCCGGGCAGCCTGCATCTCCTCGAACGTGGCCCCGAGGCGCACGCCTTGCATCAGGCTGTTGAACGGATCGAACGCGCCCGGCGTGACGTACTGAATAGGTTGCACCATGATCAGTTCCTCAAGGTCCGGGCCAGAGAGGCGGCCCGAAGTCGCCGACCGGCCCCGTGCCGCCACCGCTCCAGACCGGCGTTTGGGGGATCGTTCCCGGCGTCCCACCGAACAGGTTCCCGAACGGACCCCGACCCGTCGCCATCCCGTACCCGGCCAACTGCATCGGCATCTGGAGCATCTGGACGAACGGCGACGCGGCACCCATGATCCCACCGGCCCGGGCAGCGCCCTGCTGCGCGAGCAGGTTGCCGATGCTGCCGGCCATGTTCTGACCAGCCTGCGCCTGGTTTGTCGCCGACGCCTGGCCGCCGCGGTACAGCATCTCGGTCACACCGAGCCCCGTGCCAGCGAGCCCACCGAGCCTGCCGTACTGCTGCTCGATGGCCTGCTGCAGCATGGCCGGGCGGAACTGCATCAGCGCAGCCTGCATGTCGCCACCACGCAGCCCGCCGGTCGCACCGGCACGCTGCAGCAGGGCGCGCTCACCCGTCTCGATCTGGTTCCGCAGGAACGGGCTGCGCGAGATGCGGCTGATGGCCTGCTGCTGCGCCTCGGGGCCAAGGATGCCCGCCAGTGCCTGCTGCTGCTCGAATGCGGCTGCGCCGGCCTCTTGGTACGGACCGAATTGACCGATGGCGCCCGTGCCCGCTTCGACGTACGGAGCCAGCAGCTTCTGGATTTCGTCGAACTGGCGACGTTGCTCCTCGATGCCGGCCTGGGCGGCTTGGCTCTGGGCGTCGGCGGCTTTGCTAGCGGATCGGGACTGAAGTATCCCGCCGATGACGGTAGCGGCGGCCGGAAGTAGAAAGTTCAGCATCGCATCTCTCCTCTTACCAGAGGGCGATAGCCGCCGGCAGCCATGAACTCGGCGCGCTCATTGTAGCCCTCAAGTGATCTCTCGACCAGACACCCGCAGCGTCAGGGCCGTTGCGGCGCTGGCGATGGTGCTGATGAAGCTGCCGGGCTCCAGCACCTGGCCGACCAGTTCCGGGCAGTTGTAGGTCTCGCCAGGCACCACGGCCCGGGCGTCGATCACCAGGTTCGCGTTGCCAGCCGAGCCGCCGCTGGTCACCAGGTTGACGCTGAAGTTGCGCACCACCGTGTCGGTGTTGGTCACCGTGGCCTTGTCGATGATGGTCTTGGTGCTCGCGGGGGCGGTGTACTGCGTGGTCTGCGTGGCCTGCATCTGCAGGGGCGGAACGAGTACGACAGCGGTGACGGTCATAGTTCACCTCGGATGTTGTTGGAGACGGTCATGATGACAGACGGGATGGCCGGGGCGAAGGCCGTGGCGGCGAACGACGCAAGCTCGGCGTCCAGATCGTCGGCGGCCCACATCAGTTCCACGTAGTCGCCCGAGGCCATGTTCACGAACAGGTTGAATGCTTGGAGCAGTTCGGCATTGTTGCCCTGAATCCGCACCCTGCACGCGGAATCCGCGATGTCGGTGCCGTTCTTGCGGAACCACAGGTACACCAGATCGGTGCCCCCGCTGGTCGTGTCGATCTGCACCGAGACCTGGAAATTGTAGAGGCCCTCGGTATCGACCTCGATCTCGCTGGTGCTCGGTGAGCGCAGGCGCACCCCGTCGCTGATGTCGGTCGTGTTGAAGGTCACCGCGTAGGCGGTGTTGGTCGCAGCGACGTTTTGCGTGGTGGTGTCGTAAAACTGCCCGTAGCGCGTGCGCTTGCGCTCCCGCGGGGGCGGGGCGAGTTGCAGCCCCTCGACTTGCGAACGCAGGGCATCGAGCAGCGCGGCGGTCTGCGCGATGCGCGCGTCTTCGAGTTGCTGAGCCAGCGCAGCCAGTTGCGCCTGCACCTGGGCTACCTGGGCCTGGGTCAGCGCGTCAGTTGTCGCGGTGTCGCGGCGCAGGGACTCGATTCCATCCAGCGCCTCGCCGACCTTGGCCTCGGTCATTGCCAGCGACAGGATGAAGTCGGCCGGTGTCGTCGGCTCCAGCTGCGCCGCCGTGGCGAACAGGCGCTCGAACTGACGAATCTGCTCGTGGTTCTTCAGGAACGACGCCAGTTGATCGCGCGTCAGCTTGAGCTTGCTGGTCGTCGCCATCAGTACGCCAGCGGCTCAAGCCGGGCCTCCAGACTGATGAACGACAGGTGGGCATCGGTGTCGCCTTGGAAGCGCTGCACGCGCCAGTTGCGCATGAAGCCCTGCTGACGCCAGCACAGACGCTTACGCCGGTCGCCCACGGTGCCCACGAAGCTGTATTTCGGCTGCGACCACGACATGCCGTCGATGGTGTACGAGGTGCTGATCTGCGGGTTGAACCCGAGAGCGATGCGACCCGGCAGCGCGTTGAGTTCGAGGTCGTGGAAGATGGCCCCGTTGCCCTGGTTGTAGACGATGGGCGTGCTGAACTCCCAGCGCACCTTCTGACCCCAGTGGTGCCCGGTGTCGCGGTCGGTGTAGCCGATGGCGGTGGACTGCGGATCGCCCACGACCCACTTGTCGTAGCACCAGACGAAGTTGCGTGCCCGGTACTGCGCGAACCCCGACAGCGTGCTCGTCAGCGTGAACCAGACCTGCTGGTTCAGCGCCTGCGAGGCAGCGGCGTCGTAGACCACCGTGCGGTCGGGCAGATGGATGTAGAGCAGCTGGTGGTTGAGGTCGTTGCGCGCCTCGATCTTGGTGTAGAGCGCCAGGTCGTTCTCGGGGTAGGTCAGCAGCAGGTTGTCGATCTCCTGCGTGCTGATCTTGGTGGCCGTGGCGTTGACGCCGAGGTAGACCCCGGGCGCCTCGTTGCGACCACCACCGATAAAGGCGATGGTCTCCATGAAGATGCACGAGGCCTGCACGCCCACGCAGCCCTTCTGAATCTGCGCGCCCTCGATGGGGGCGAAGGGGAAGAAGCCGCCGCCGATGTTGTCGAACACCTCGATGGTGTGCCGGTTCAGCGCGTAGACCTCGTTGCGCAGCCGGATCACGGCGTTGATCGGGTCGGGGTCACGCTCCGAGGCGTTGTAGGAGAACGGCAGCGTGGCGAACGGGTCGAGGATGTCGGTGACGACGAGGAACTTCCCGTCGGTGGCCATCCAGTACCCGTCGATCCAGCAGGCGTCGATGACCGTGCCGAGTGACGTGTTGCGCTGCAGATCACCCGTGGCCGGGTTGTAGAACCACAGCGCCCGGTTGCTCACGATGCCGAGCAGGTCGAAGCTGTAGTCCATCACCACCAGTTCGGCCGGCGATCCGCCGACATCGCCGATCTCGGTGACGACCCCGGTGCTGCTGACGGTCACGAGCTTGGTGCCCATGACCCGGTAGCAGACCCCGTTCCAGTTGATCCCGCCCCTGTCGATCCCCGGGCCGGTGGCGAACTGCACCAGGCCGTCACCGGGGCGCATGTACGAGTTCCCCGCGCCGCTGGCGATGGGAACGGGCAGCATGTTCACCGGGTAGGCCACGCGGACGTCAGGCCCGCTGTCGGTGTAGATGCCGGAGACGATGGGGATGGTGCTCACTGTGCGGACGTGACGGAGAAAAACGATAGCGCGCTGTTGCCGGTAATGTCCTGCGCAGAGGTGTTATCTTGGTAGTACCAGATTTCCAAATAGTCACCCGCGTTGCAAAATACCGAATCTACTATTGAGAATGTCTGATCGCTAAGATTCGCCAACGCCGTCGCGTCGCAAACTGAGACGTTATTTCGACGAATTGACAATTGTAAATTGGTATTTAGCGGGACAGACGATCCCGCAAATCTTACTTGAGCGATGACGCTATACACGCCAGGAATTTGGCACACCCATCGATTGTTAGTTGTGTTGAACTCATTACGAGCATCGAACCCCACAGTGTTAAACTGGACTTTGGTGGCGGTCTGAGCCGGAATTGATTGGGTTGCCGTTCTGTGCGTCCGCACTCTTGTTGGCAAAGCATCGCTGACGCTAAGGGTTTCACTTCCACCAACATAACTCAAAGCAGGCGCTGCCGCGATGCGGTTGCCTGCATAGATATTCTTGTGCGCTGCCTGACCCGTAATGAGTCCGTAATTTGCCGAACCATCAAGGAAGTTGGCGGCGATTAGATTGTTTTTAGCTACGCTTGGTTCCGTACTACCATCAATTTTGATACCGGACACGCCAGTGCTAGAACTCCACGCTCCGAGATAGTCCACATTGTCGATTGCATTGCCGGTAACGGTATTACCTTCGCAATCTGTTACACCGGACACATTGCTACCCGAAAGGAGGATTCCAGCAATCCCGGTATTTGTGATGCGATTGCCAGTAATTACGTTGCGCGATGCACCATGAATCAATTTAATGCCGAAGTTGTAAGTATTGGTGATGATATTGTTAGAGATAACACCATCACTGGCAAACGTGTCAACCCCCTCACCCACGGTATCGATGATATTGTCAACAACGACTGCGTTTCCGTAGTGGATGTTTACACCATCTGTCTCATAGCCCGCGTAGGCTAGCACAGCGGCACCAACCGTCAACTGTTCAATCCGGTTATCAGAAATTTGCAATCTTGCACTGTTGATGCTGTTGACGCGATCGTTGTCAACTTCAACACCAGTGATTTGCGGACGCAGTGGCGACCATCCAGTGTAATTTGTCGTGCAATTGTGAATCCAGTTACCGCTGACCTCCCCGCCAATGACCGAAGCCAGCGTAACAGATCGCGTATTGGGAAAATTGGCGATCTCATTGCCAACGATTTTCACATTCGTGCAGTTGCGCGCCGCAATAGCGTCCACCGTGCGACCATCACTCAACTCACTGATAATTCGCAACCCTTCGATGATCTGATTCGTGTTCGGCGTAAACGGTGCCACCAGTTGGCCCGATAAATCAATGACCAACGAATTATTGCCCCCGGTGCCCTTCGGTCCACCGGCGTAGTTAAACCCCGCGGCAGTGGCGAAAAAAGTCGCGTCACCGTTACTCGCAAGACCTGTATGCGAACCAACTACCAGTCTGCTGCTGATCTTGTAGGTGCCTGCCGGCAACCAGACTACGCGCTGAGTCGTTGTGCCGTTATTGAGCGCCAATTGAATCGCCGCCGTGTCGTCTGTCACCCCGTCACCAACAGCGCCGAAGTCCTTAACGGACACGGTGTCCCGCAGCTTGCTTTCCGCAGTGCGAGGAGACGCGCCCGCACCCGACTGCAAGAAGCCGACATTGGACGATTGGTTTGCGACCAGAAGTTGTTGAGTAGTCATGTCAGCAGTTCCATGCCTTCAGGGCCTTGTTGATGCGGCTGTTGGGGTCTTTGGCAGTCTTGCCGCTGGTCAGCTTCGACTTCATCCCTTCCATCCGCGCGCAGAAGCTCTTGCGCCGCGCCGCGTCCTTCTCGGTCTTGGGGTTGGGCGCCGGGGGCTTGAGGTTCATGCCCTGCGCCTTGGCCGAGGCGCGACCCTTCGCGTTCAGGCCGCCCTTGGGGTTCTGGCCCTCTTTGCGCTGCCACGCGGGGGTCTTGGCCATGATCAGACCTTCAGCAGCATCGCCAGCGTGATCGGATACGCCCCGCCAGCCAGCGTCCAGGCGATGTCGGCGAGGTCGAACTCGCCGCCGTTGGCCTGATTGTAGATTTCCCGCCCCACCGCGGCTGCGGCGCAGCACACGCCAGCAGCGACGGAGGCCAACGGCCAGGACGGCGCGATGACGAGCGGCAGCGAGGCCACGAAGGCCCCGGCGATCAGGTGCAGCGCCTTGTCGTGCGGGATGACGGTCATGCTTCGGCCTCCGGCTCGGCGGGCTTGGGTTGCAACTGCGGCATCACCTCGCCGTGGATGGCGCTGATGACGCCCTGCACCTCGACGTAGGGCTTCGTGCCCAGGTAGGCCAGCAGGTCGTTGACCATCTGCAGCGGCAGGGTCACGGGGGTCTTGGGATCAAGGATCATTGGTTGCTCCAGGGCAGCGTGGCCATGATGGTGGGGGGATTGATCAGGGCGTCGAGTTGCGCGGCCACAGCGGCCTCCGTGGCCTCACGATCGACTCCGGAGGACCAGACCCAGCCGAGCACCTGCTGCTCGGTCAATTGATCGAAGGGGGTGAAGTTCTCGCCCGCGCTCTCGGGCACCGTGAAGCCGACCGACCCGTAGGCCGATGCGCTGTGCTCGCCCGAGGTGCCCGTGAGCCGCCAGCCGACCTCGACCACGACGTCGGTGGCGTCGCCGGCCTGCGGCATCTTGCGCATCCATTCGATTTTCCAGTTCATGATGCGATGATTCCTTTGGTCTTCAGGTCCACGATCAGGGTGCCCACGATGTCGGCCAGTTCCGCGACGGTCACGGTGTCGGCGTCGCAGGTTCGGTCGGTGACTAGGTTGGCGAAGGTCGTGTAGCCGGTTTGCGCGAGGCCGACCGTGCCGCCACGGAATGCATAGCCGCCGTCATCGCGGATGGCAAAGTTGTCGGTGCCACCGCTGTCTTCGATGAGCAGGCCCGTGGTGCTGCTGCTGGTGCCGCTGCCGCGAACGGTGAGACGCGCATCAAGGTTGTTCGTTGTCAGGCCGATGCCGACGTTTCCCCTTGGAGCGATCCGCATGCGTTCGACCGGCGGAGCACCGTTACCGGATGTCCAAAACTCCAACGTGGTCTCGTTCGCACCATCGTTCGTGGACCTGATTTGCGAATCGCGGACATTAAAGCCGGCAGTCGTCGTATCAAACGACAGCACGGCCTGGGTATTGACTGCGGTCGCCGTGTTGACAATTGCCACCACCACTTGCGAGCCAGATGCAGTGCCAACAGCAGCGAACTTGCCCCAGGTGCCCGGACTTGTCGTCCCGATGCCGACATCGCCTGCGCTACTGATGCGCATGCGCTCCGTGCCACCCGTACTCCACGCCACCGTGTTCGCAGCCGGGAACCACATCCCGGTGTCGAGGTCGGTGTTTCGAGTGATGGACGGCAGGAGCGCGGTGCCTGCGCTGAACTCGGCCACGCGGGGGAACAAGTACGAGTCCCCGACCTGCGGAGCCTGA
>Ga0129333_10002183_pt1 | contig 18117 bp, 16 predicted proteins | sample CPB6_08_DNA_FD_94474 | JGI IMG/M metagenome (GOLD analysis project Ga0129333, IMG submission 94474) | Freshwater to marine salinity gradient microbial communities from Chesapeake Bay, USA - CPBay_Sum_0.6_0.8_DNA | ecosystem: Environmental > Aquatic > Marine > Coastal | place: USA: Chesapeake...
CCGACGTCGGTGATCCCGTCGCGTCGGGCGACGACGTAGACGTCCTTGGAGTTCTTGAACTGGCGGGGAAAGGGGAGGATGTCCTGGGGTCGGGCCTCCCAGTCGTCGGTCCAACGGTTGCGGATCGCGCGCATCGGCTTGCCCGAGTACGACCGGGTGATGAGGGTCGAGTCCTCGTTTGCGCCGACGATCGCCGCCTTGTAGTTGTCGTGCGCGAACGCCTCGCGGCTCGCGACGAACCGCGTCCCGAGCCACACGCCCTCCGCACCCATCGCAAGTGCGGCAGCGATGCCGGCACCCGTCGCGATGCCACCCGCCGCGAGCACGGGGACGTCGCCGACCGCCTCGACGCACGCCGGCACGATCGCCGACGTCGCGACCCGGGACGTGTGGCCGCCACCCTCGGTGCCCTGCGCGATCACGATGTCCGCACCGGCGGCGGCCACCTTCGCCGCGGCCCGCGCCGTGCCGACGAGCCCCATGACGACCGTGCCGTTGCGGTGCAGCAGGTCGACCCAGGGGCCGGGGTTGCCGAGACCCGCCGCGAACACCGGCGGCGCCTCCTCGAGCACGATCTGCATGAGCTCCTCGGGCCGCACGGGGCGACCGTCCTTGCCGACCGCGAACTCGCCGAAACCGTCGTCGAGTTCTGCGGGGTCGACGACGGGGCGTTCGTGCGGCGGGCGGGCCGGCAGCACCTCACCCGTCGTCTGCACGGGGAGCAGCAGGTCGACGCCGAAGGGGCGGTCGGTCAGCTCCCGGACCCGACGGATCTCGTGCCGCAGCCGTTCCGGTGCGAACCCCGCACCACCGAGCACACCGAGGCCGCCGGCCTCGGACACCGCGGCGACGAGCTCGGCCCGGGCCACGTACCCCATGCCCGCCTGCACGATCGGGACCTCGATCCCCAACAGGTCGCAGATCCTCGTACGCAGCGGGTCGGTCATCAGGGTCCTCCGTCAGATCCGGACGAGCGGGGCGGGCAGCCCGGGCACGTCGACCCGGGTGCGGAACACCGTGCCGGCCCGTTCCGGGTGGTCGGTGTTGTCGGCGGTCACGATGTACAGGTCACGGCGGTCGGCGCCACCGAAGCACAGCGAGGTGACCATGCGCGCCGGTACGGGGATGCGGGCGACCTCGGTGCCGTCCGGGCGGAACGCCCGCACCGACCGCGACCCGGACACGTCGGCGACCCACAGCACGCCGTCCTCGTCGACCGCGAGCCCGTCGGGCTGCAGGTCGTCCACCTGCACGGCGAACCGTCGGCCCCGCACGGAGCCGTCGGCGCCGTAGTCGTGGGCCCACACGCCGTTGCTCGCCGTGTCGGCGTGGTAGAGCACCGTCCCGTCGGGCGAGAACCCGATGCCGTTCGACAGCAGGACCCCGCCGTAGAGCTCGGTGGCGACGCCCTCCGCGTCGATCCGCCACGCCTCACCCGGAGTACGTGCACCGCCCTCGTCGAAGGGGTCGGTCCGCAGGGTCCCGACGACGACCCGGCCCGCCGGGTCGGCCATCAGGTCGTTGATCCCCGGGGCGTCGAACCGGTGGAGTACCCGGCTCGCACCGTCGCGCACGTGGGACACGTCACGACCGCCGATGACGATCCCGCCGTCGGCGTGGAGCGCGATGCCGCCGACCCCGCGCCGCTTCGGCACGACCGTGTGCAGCGTGCCGTCGGGGGTCCGACAGAACACACCACCGTTCGGCACGTCGGCGAAGTAGAGACGGTCGTCCCCGTCGACACGCGGCCCTTCGAGTAGGCCGAAGCCCCACACGAGCGGTTCGAGGTCGGTCACGGTCCCTCCCCCCGGGCCGTCGTCGGACGATCAGCCGTCAGCGTGACGCCTTGAGCAGGGCGTCGAGGTCCTCGGCCATGGCCCAGCCGAAGACGATCATCGCCCCACCACCGGCGACGTCCACGTCGCCGAAGAGCTTCGCCACCGCACGGTCGACCTTGCGCCGGTCGGCGACGTCGAAGTCGAGCGCGAGGGGCAACGACCCGTCACCCGTGGCGATGAACGTGCGGTCGTCGTAGTTGCCGGCGTCGATCCCGAACCGCTTGGCGAGCCGTCGACCCCAGGCCCGCTCCTCACCGGAGGCCTTGTGGCCGGGCCGGGGGACGATGTCCTGGAGGGTGGAGAACGCCTCGAACCCGCCAGCACAGCGGAGGCGGGTGCCGACGAGCACGTCCTCGTCGGGGAAGGCGAGCACGGCACGCCGGAGCTGATCGCGCATCATCGCCGCGAGCACGTCTGCGCAGTCGGCCGCACGGCCGACCGCAGCGAGCCCGATGAGCACGCTCGGCGTCCCCCCGATGCGCTCGAGGGTGCAGAACGAGTAGCCGCGCAGCGCGTCGTCGTCACCCCGCGCGAGCGTGACGAGCACCCACGCCTCGGCTTGCTTGGACAGCGTGCCGATCTCGTAGGGCGAGCCCGATCCACCGGGCAGCTCTGCCATCTCCGCAAGGTCAGCGTCGCTGAGAGCGGTGCAGTCCTTGGTAACGATGCGAATCGCCATGAACCCCCAGCCCCCAGCGGTCTCGCGCGACACGATGCGACCTCTAGTTCAGTCGCTGCCGGACCCGGCGCGCAAGCCAGCACCCCGGCGACGCCGAACGACGCCGCTCAGAGGCGGACGCAGTCGGCGCCGAAGAGCTCCCGCAGCTCCCCGACCAGCCCGTTCGACGTGTCGACCCGGCACACCTCGGGAAGGCGGACGGTCCGCTCACCGACCTCGAGCAGCACCGGGCTGTCACCGGGGTGTCCGTCGATCACGGCCCGCAGCCGGTCGAGGGTGCGGTCGTCGAGACGGTGGGGGGACAGCCGCAGCCGCAACGGCAGCGCCACCCCCTCGTCACGGACGTCGAGCACCTCGAGGCCGTTGACGACGATCTTCGGCGAGTCCTCCCGGGTGTCGACCCGGCCCTTCACGACGACGACCTGGTCGCTCAGCTCCGCGGTGAGGAGGTGCCCGAGGAGCTCCATCTGCCGGGCGAAGACGACGCACTCGACCATGCCGGTCGCGTCCTCGATGCGCAGGATCCCCATCTGATCGCCGCGCCGGGTGAACTTCCGTTCGACGCTCGTGACGACCCCGCCGACCGCCACGAGCGAGGAGTCGGACGCCGGCCGCTCCGTGAGCGCCTCGAGCGTGCAGTCGGTGCGGCTCGCAAGTCGACGTTCGAACCCCCGCAGCGGGTGGTCCGACACGTAGAGGCCGAGCATCTCCTTCTCGAGCGCGAGCCGGGTGCGCCGGTCGAAGTCGTGGTCGGGGATCGGGGTGCGTTCGTCGAAGGTCGGCGCGTCGCCGTCGTCGAAGGACCCGAACAGGGTCTGCACCCCCATCTCGAACTCACGGCGCCGGGCGACCGCGTCGTCGATGATCCGTTCGTGGACGGCGAGCAGCCCCTGCCGGGGGTGCCCGAGGGCGTCGAACGCCCCGGCCTTCACGAGGGACTCCACCGTGCGCCGGTTCAGCACCTTGAGGTCGACCCGGCGACAGAAGTCGTGGAAGTCGGCGTACGGCCCGTTCTCGGCGCGGTCGGCGACGATCAACTCGACGAGGCCCTCACCGACGTTGCGCACGGCGGAGAGCCCGAAGACGATGCCGCCCTCGCCGTCGGGTGAGAAGTCGGCCACCGCCCGGTTGATGTCGGGCACGAGCACCCGGATGCCCATCGTCCGGCACTCGTTGAGGTAGACGGCCGCCTTGTCGAGGTTCCCCTTCACCGAGGTGAGCAGGCAGCTCAGGTACTCGACGGGGTAGTTCGCCTTCAGATAGGCGGTCTGATACGCGACGAAGCCGTACCCGTAGCTGTGGGACTTGTTGAACGCGTAGTCGGCGAACGGTTCGATGATCTCGAACCACGCCTCCCCGAGCGTCCGGCCGTACCCGACCCGCTCCGACCCCTCGATGAACTTCTCGCGCTCCTTGGCGAGCAGGGCCCGGTCCTTCTTGCCGCACGCCTTCCGGAGGTTGTCCGCCTCGGCGAGGCTGTACCCGGCGAACCGCTGGGCGATCCGCATCATCGCCTCCTGGTAGATCATCAGGCCGTACGTGTCGGCGAGGATCTCCTCGGCGTCGGGGTGCAGGTAGGTGGTCGACTTCCGACCGTTCTTCCGGTCGGCGTAGTCGTTGTGCATGTTCGCCGCCATCGGACCGGGTCGGTACAGGGCGACGAGGGCGGCGACGTCGTCGAACCGTTCCGGCTGCATCGACCGGATCAGTTCCCGCATGGGCGTGGACTCGAGCTGGAACACGCCGATCGTGTCGCCACGGCCGAGGAGCTCGTAGGTCTTCCGGTCGTCGAGGTCGACGTCGTCGATGTCGACACGGACCCCGTGGAGCCGCTCGATCATGTCGAGCGTGTCCGTGATCACGTCGAGGTTCCGCAGGCCGAGGAAGTCCATCTTCAGCAGACCGAGTTCCTCGACACCGTGCATCTCGTACTGCGTGACGATCGGCGCGTCCTCGGGCGACTGGGACGACTCGGGCTTGCGTTGGATCGGCAGGTACTCGGTGAGCGGCTTCGGGGCGATCACCACGGCGGCGGCGTGCACGCTGTCCTGGCGGCGCAGCCCTTCGAGGCCACGTGCCACGTCGATGATGCGACGGACCTCGTCGTCGCCCTGGTAGAGCGCCCGCAGGTCGGCAGCCATCCGGTACCCGTCGGCGAACTTCTCGTGCTCCTCGAGACAGGCGTACAGCGGTGTGTCACGCCCCATCACGAGCGGTGGCATCGCCTTCGCCACCTGGTCGCCCTTCACATAGGGCAGACCGAGCACCCGGGCGGCGTCACGCACGGCGGCGCGCGCCTTGATCTGGGAGAACGTGATGATCTGGGCGACGTGGTCACGGCCGTACCGTTCGGCGGCGTAGCGGATCATCTCCTCCCGGTAGCGGGAGTCGAAGTCCATGTCGATGTCCGGCATCGAGATACGGGACGGGTTCAGGAACCGCTCGAACAGGAGGTCGTACTTGATGGGGTCGAGGTCGGTGATCCAGAGCGCGTAGGCGACCGCGCACCCAGCGGCCGACCCACGGCCCGGTCCGACTCGGATGCCGGACTCGCGGGCGTGTCGGATCAGGTCCCACACGATGAGGAAGTACGAGCTGAAGCCCATCGCGGCGATGACCTGCAGCTCGAACGCGATGCGTTCGACGACCTCGTCGGGGAGATCGGCACCCCAGCGACGGCGGGCCCCCTCGAACGCGAGGTGCTCGAGGTACGCGGTGTCGCCCTCGAACCCCTCGGGCACCGGGAACTCGGGGAGTTTCGGGGTGCCGAACTCGAGTTCGACGTTGCAGCGTTCCGCGATCCACAGCGTGTTGTCGCACGCCACCTCGACCTCGCGGAAGAGGTACCGCATCTCCTCGGCGCTCTTCAGGTAGTGCTCGTCGCCGTGGAACCGGAAACGGTCCGTGTCCGACATCAACGCGCCGGTCTGCACGCACAGCAGGGCGTCGTGCGCCTCGGCGTCCTCGCGGTGCACGTAGTGCGAGTCGTTCGTGACCACGAGCGGCGCGCCGATGCGCCGGGCGAGCTCGAGCAGCTGCGGGTTCGTGCGCTTCTGCTCGGGGATGCCGTGGTCCTGCAGCTCCACGAACAGGTTGTCCCGCCCGAAGATGTCCTGGAGGCGCGCCGCCTTCTCGGTCGCACCGTCGACGTCACCCCGCAGCAGGGACTGCAGGACGTGACCGCCGAGGCACCCCGTCGTCGCGATCAGTCCCTCGCTGTGGTCGGCGAGGACCTCCCAGTCGATACGCGGCTTGTAGTAGTAGCCCTCGAGGTAGGCGCGGGACGCGAGCTGGACGAGGTTGCGGTAGCCGGCGTCGTTCTCGGCGAGGAGTGTGAGGTGGTAGTAGAGCTTCTGCCCGCCCTCGGCGTCGCCGCCGGAGTCGTCGATCCGACCGCCGCGGCGGGCCGGTCGTTCGTGGCGCGACTCGTGGGCCATGTAGGCCTCGGTGCCGATGATCGGCTTGATCCCGACGCCACGGGCGGCCTTGTAGAAGTCGATGACCCCGTACATGTTGCCGTGATCGGTGATGCCGATCGCCGGCTGCCCGTCCCGGGCCGCCTTGGCGACGACCTCGTCGGTGCGCGCCGCGCCGTCGAGCATCGAGTACTCGGTGTGGACGTGGAGATGGGCGAAGGAGTCGGCCACCGTTACCCCGGGCCTCCGGTCGAATCACAGGGATGTGATCCCGACACTATCGCCACCGGTCCCGTCGGTCTCCTCGGCGTCACCCGCTCAGAGATAGGTGCCGGGACGGGCGTCCGGGCCGGGGTGGGCGCCGGGGACCCCGACCTGGTCGGGACCGGCGCCGAGCTGCCCGCGCATCTGCTCGAGCTGCTGCCGCGCCATCACCTGCTGGGCGAACATCGTCGCCTGGATCCCCTGGAAGAGCCCTTCGAGCCAGCCGACGAGCTGGGCCTGGGCGACCCGCAGCTCCGCCTCGCTCGGCGGGGACTCCTCGGCGAACGGCATCGTCAACCGGCCGAGCTCGTCACGCAGGTCGGGTGAGAGCGTCGTCGCCAGCTCCCGGACCGACGTCTCGTAGACGTCCCGCAGCCGGTCCCGTGAGCGTTCGTCGAGCGGTGCCGACCGGACCTCCTCGAGGAGCTGCCGGATCATCGAGCCGATCCGCATGATCTTCGCCGGCTGCTCGATCGCCTCACCGCCGGTCGCGGTCGCGACCGCCTGGCCGTCGAGGACCTCCGGCTGGTCGGAACGGTCGGATCCGGGGGCGTCGGTGCTGCTCACGGCCCTCCACCCTACGCAGGCGCGCCCGGGCAGCCGCAGCGGAATCGTCGTCTCAGACGCGGGTTGCGACGAGTGGCACGAACATCTCGGCCGAGGTCAACGACCCGTGGCGGCCGACGAGCTCGTAGGGGCCCGAGTCGTCGGGGTCGACGAACGCGAGCGTCCCCTTCGCCGCGAGGCACACGTCGCCGAGCCGGGATGCTGCCGCCTCCCCGACCACCGGGCCGAACCAGCCCTCGGCGATCGCCTCCGCCTTCGTCCGCACCCACGCCTGGCCGCCGTGATGGCGGCGCAGCGCGTCGGCGAGCACGTCGAGACGACCCGGACGGGCGTGGAACCAGCGCAGCCGACCCTCACCGGACTGCATCGCCGTCGCCGCGAGCACGTCCCGGTGGGGTTCGACGAGCTGGTCGCCCGTCTCGAGGTGGCCGTGGTCCGCAGTGACGAGGAGCGCCACGCCGGAGGGCAGGACGTCGAGGAGCTGTGCGACGACCCGGTCGGCCGTGCAGAGCTCGGACCGGTAGAAGTCGCCGAGCCCGAACTCGTGCGCGACCTTGTCGATCCCCTCGTAGTAGGCGTAGACGAACGACTCCCCCGCCACCACGAGCCGGCGCACGTGCTCGATCATCGTGGACGCCATCCGGTAGCCGTGGAAGCGGGCCCCGACGAGGTGTGCACCGGTGAACCCGGTCGTCGCGAACTCGGCCTTGGTGACCACCGGCGGCCGGTGGCCGAGGAACGCCTCGACGGGCTGCACCCGGTCGGGCGCGTACGTGGACCGGGCGTCACCACGGCCGTCGGACCAGCGCAGCGTGTTCAACACGTCGTGGCCCATCGCCATCCGGTACCCGACGATGCCGTGCTCGCCGGGGGTGAGCCCGGTCGCGATCGAGGTGAGCGCCGTCGCAGTCGTCGACGGCGCGACCGACGTGATCGGCCCGCCCTGCATGGCGGCGATCGTCGGGAGTTGTGAGCGGTGGTCGCAGAGCTGCTCCCACCCGAGCCCGTCGAGCACGAGCAGCACGGTCTGGCGTGCGTCACGCGCCGGCTCCGGGAGCCACGTCGGCGGCGTCGGTGCCTCGAGGAGCGCGGGGACGATCGAGGCGATGCACCCGCCGTCGTAGTGCGGCAGAACCGGGGAGTCGTCCGACATGCGTCGGACAGCTTGCCCGGTCCCCGGGACGGACTCAACCGCCGGGATGCGTGGCGGCTGCCTACGATGGGCGCCGTGAAGGTCTCGACGCGAGGTGACTACGCCAGTCGGGCACTGCTGTCCCTCGCGCTCCACGCCGACGACGGTCGACCGAACTCGGTCCGCGACATCGCCGAACGCACCGCCCTTCCGCAGCCGTACCTCGAGCAGATCCTGCTCGCGCTGAAGGGCGCTGGGCTCGTGCGCTCCAAGCGCGGGGTCGGCGGCGGTTACGTGCTCGCCCGCTCCCCCGAGGACATCACGCTCGCCGACATCGTCGGCGCCGTCGACGGTCCGATCGCCGCAGGCGACTTCGGGGAGCCGCACACGAACGGCGCGTGCGACCACGAGGGCCAGTGCGTGCTGCTGTCGATCTGGGCGGACGTGGGCGACCGGATGCGCACCCACCTCGGTTCGATCCGCCTCGCCGACATCGCACAGATGAGCCGCGGAGAGCTCGCCTGGCCGGGCGACGAACCGCCCACCACCGGCCGCCGCAGTCGCTGAACCCCGACGCGACCGGCCCGGTGCGCTCAGCCCGGCGGGTCGAGACCGGCGAGCACCGCCGCGAGATCGGATGGCAGCGGTGACGAGAACGCGAGGTCCTCACCCGTCCGTGGGTGCGTGAACGCGAGCTCACGGGCGTGGAGGAACGGGCGGTCGAGACCGAGCGTGCAGCGTCCGCCGCCGTAGACCGCGTCCGCGACGACGGGATGACCGATCGTGCGCAGGTGGACCCGGATCTGGTGGGTACGGCCCGTCTCGAGATCGCAGTCGAGCTGGCTGAGCGCCTCGGGCCGCTCGTGCGTTGACACCACCCGGAACCTCGTCCGGGCCGGCTTCCCGTCATGGGTGACCGCCCGTCGGGTCGGGTCGCGGCGCGACCTCCCGATCGGCGCGTCGACGAGACCGCCGGCCGCGTTCGGGTGCCCGAGGACGAGCGCCCGGTACCGCCGGTGCACGTCGTGGGTGGTGAGCAGGTCGATCAGGTCGAGGCGGGTGGCCTCGTCGAGTGCGACGACGAGCAGACCGGACGTCCCCCGGTCGAGCCGGTGCACGATGCCCGGGCGGTGCGGTTCGCCCACACCGGCGAGCTCCGGCCGGTGCGCGAGCAACCCGTGGACGAGCGTCCCGCCGCCGACACCGTTGCCCGGGTGCACGACGACCCCGGCGGGCTTGTCGACGACCAGCAGGTGCTCGTCCTCGAACACGATCGAGAAGGGCACGGTCGGGTCGGGCTCCGGCAGACGCACGGTCGGCTCCGGGACCTCGTCGACGACCAGCAACTGCCCGGCGTTGACCCGCGACGACCGGTTGGCCACCGGCGTGCCGTCGAGGTGGACCCGCCCGGCACCGACGAGGTCGGCAGCCGCCGCACGGCTGATGCCCGTGAGCATCGCGACGACACGATCGACCCGCTCCCCCTCGAGCGCGGGCGCCAGCTCGACCCGGACCGCCGACTCCGCGCTCACGCGGGACGACCCGGACGGATGCTGAACCAGACGAGCACGGCGCCGCCGACGGTGATGCCGATGTCGGCGACGTTGAAGATCGGCCACCACTGCAGGTCGATGAAGTCGGTGACGTGCCCGCCCAGGAACCCCTCACCCGGCTGGGTGACACGGTCGACGAGGTTCCCGACCGCGCCACCGAGCACGGCCCCCACCGCGAGCGCGGCGGGAGGCTGCACGACCGAGCGCAGCATGACGAGAAGCACCGCGACGATGGCGACGGCGAGCACACCGATCACCCCGCCGAGCCCCTCGAAGAGACTGAACGCCGCGCCGCTGTTGTGCGCCAGGCGGAACTGCAGCGACCCCACGACACCGACCGGATCGTCGAGCGTTCGGGCCCAGGCCTTGCTGGCCTGGTCGACCACGAGGACCGCGACAGCGGTGCTCGCGGCGAGGAGTCGTCGGGTGCGGACCGGCGGTGCCGGTGCCTCGGCCGTCTCGGTCACGACCTGCCCGGTGGGCGGTCGTCCGGGCCGAAGAGCTGGAGGGGCGGGGCAGCGGGCTCGTCGTCGTCACGGTTGCCGGTCGCGGCACGGACGGCGGGAGGCGCCCACGAGTTGTCGGCGCCCGGACGGGGCGGCGGCGGGGTGGTCGGTCCGGCACCCGCATCGGCTCCGGGGGCACGGTGGGCCGGTGGCGGCGGGGGCGGCGGCGCCCACGAACCCCCGACCGGTTCGCCCGGCGCAGGTTCGTCCTCGACGATCTCGACCGACCAATCGACCTCGTCGGCGTCCCAGCCGTCGTCGTCCGCGACGAACGCACCGAAATCGACGTCGACGACCGTCGCAGGCGCAGCATCGGCCCGACCGTCGGCGGCGGGCGCCGACCACCAGTCCGACCCGGCGGCGACCGGCGCAGGGGCGTCGGCCGGATCGCCGAGCACCTCGACGTCGACCACGACCTCGTCCGCACCCGCCGGTCCGCCCGCCTCCGGGGCGGCGTCGGCCTCGGGGGCCGGTGCAGCAGCGGGTTCGGAAGCCGGCGCGTCCACGGCGCGGGGGGCGACGCCGGCGAGACGCTGCAGGTCCTCGACGAGTGCGGCGAGTCGGCGGCGCGCCTCCTCGGCTCGTGCCTCGGCGGCGGCGACCTCGGCCTGGGCGGCGGAACGCCGACCCTCGAGCACCCCGAGTTCGGCCTCGACCTCGTCGAGTCGCACCTCGGCGAGCTTCAGGGACTCGGACTGCGCCTCCTCGAGGATGACCGCGGCGCGCGCCCTTGCGTCGCTCACCGCCGTGTCGGCCTCGGCCCGCGCCACCTCGAGCATCTCGGCGGCGCGCTGCTGTGCATCCTCGATCGCTGCGTCGGCCGTGCGCTGGGCGAGGACGAGCGTCCGCCGCAACGTCTCCTCGGTCTCCGACCCCTCGCGGCTGCGGGCCTCACTCCGGGCGGCACGCGTCTCGGCGGCCTCGATCTGCGCGGCGGCCTCCTGGAGACGGCCGTGCATCTGCTTCAGCGTCTCGGCGACGCGCCCGAGGAACTCGTCGACCTCGTCGGGGTCGTAGCCACGGAACTTCTCGCGGAAGGAGATCTCGCGCAGGACCTTGGGGGTGACGTCCATGGTCCGACGCTACCGAAGCGTGCAGGCCTCGGCGGGGATGTCATCAGCAGATGACGCCGCGCACCACCTGCAGCACGATGACGACCAGCATCGCCGACACGTCGAGACCCATCGCGCCGATACGGATCGGCGGGATCATGCGCCTCGCCGGGCCGAGGACCGGCTCGGTGACACGTTCGAGCACACCGGCGACCGACCCCACGGGGGACCCGGGGCGCAACGGGAACCAGCTGAGGATGATCCTTCCGAACAGTGCGAGGAGGTAGATCCCGATCCCCGCGCAGAGCACCTCGCGGATCACGCCTGGAACCCACGCTCCGCGAGGCGCCGCTGCTCGATCTCCGACACGGTGACGTCGGCCGGCACCAGCAGGAAGACCTGGTTCGCGACCTTGTCCATCCGTCCGCCGAGGCCGTAACAGAGCCCGCTGGCGAAATCGATGAGGCGACGGGACAGCTCCCGGTCGACCTCCTGGAGGTTCATGATCACCGGACGACGGGCCTTGAACCGGTCGGCGACCTCCTGGGCCTCACCGAAACTCGTCGGCACGACGACCTGGGGTGCGCTGACGACCGGCTCCGCAGGGCGGACCACCACCGGGGAGGGCGAGACGGTCGCCGGGGAGACCGGGCGCACGACGACCCCGGTGTCCTCGAACTCGACGTTGCTCGACGGCCGCGAGGGGGTGGGTAGCGGCCGGACCGTCCCGATCAGGTCACTTTCGGGCTGCACCGCGGCGGCGCGAGCCGGGCGCGCCGCCGGGCGGGCGCGTTCGGGGACGTCGTCCTCGTAGTCGTCCACCTCGTAGTCGGCGTCGTCCTCGTCGGGCGCCAGACCGAGGTACTCCGTGACCTTCCGCCACTTCGATGCCATGGCTCCTCCTGGAGCGACGATGGTAGCCGCTGCCACCTCGGGGAACGCGCCGCAGGCCTTCAGCGGACCCGGGGGCCGAACAGGCTGCGACCGATCCGCACCATCGTCGAGCCGGCGTCGACGGCGACCTCGAGGTCGTCGGACATCCCCATCGAGCAGATCTCGAGGCCGAGCCGGTCGACGAGGCCCCGCACCGTCGCGAAACCCGGCCCGGGCGGGACGTCGGGGTCGGTCGGACCGACCGTCATGAGCCCGCGCACGACGAGCCCAGCCGAGCGGCACGCCTCGACGAGTGCCGGCACGTCGGCGACCGGGCAGCCGCCCTTGCCTTCCTCCCCGGTCGTGCCGACCTGGACGAGGACGTCGGCACCGGGGGCGCGTCGGGCGATCTCATCCGCGAGTTCGACCCGGTCGACCGTCTGCCAGAGCGTCACGTGCGGTGCGAGGAGGCGCACCTTGTTGCGTTGGAGACGACCGATGGCATGCCAGCGCGGTCCCGGAGGCACCACGGTCGTGGCCTTCTCGAGGAGTTCCTGTGCGTAGTTCTCGCCGAGGTCGACAATCCCGGCCGCCCGGGCCAGGTCGACCACTGCGACCGGATGCCCCTTCGTCACGCCCACCACGGTCACGTCCGTACCGCCGACCGCGGCGATCCGTGCACGGATCGACTCGAGGCGCTCACGTACCTCGTCGACGCTGGGCAGCTCGTGCACGGGTCAGGACCCGTCTGACCCCGGCCTCAGCGGAGGAACGACGGGACGTCGAAGTCGTCCGAACCCTCGTCGAGGTCGAGGTCGTCGTCGTCCCCGCCGAAGATGTCGGTAGTGCGACGCACACGCGGCGCGGACCGATCCTCCGCCGTGGTCCGGCCGGCCGGGTCGAACCCGGCGGCGATCACGGTGACCCGCACCTCGTCGCCCATGGCGTCGTCGATCACGGTGCCGAAGATGATGTTCGCGTCCGGGTGGGCGACGTTGTGGATGATCTCCGCTGCCTCGTTCACCTCGAGCAGACCGAGGTCGGAACCGCCGGTGATGCTGAGCAGGATCCCCCGTGCGCCGTCGATGGAGGACTCGAGCAGCGGCGAGGAGATCGCAGCCCGGGCGGCGGACACGGCGCGTCCGTCACCGGAGCCGTAGCCGATCCCCATGAGGGCGGAGCCGGCGTCGCGCATGATCATGCGCACGTCCGCGAAGTCGGTGTTGATCAGACCCGGGGTCGTGATCAGGTCGCTGATCCCCTGCACCCCCTGCAGGAGGATCTCGTCGGCCATGTTGAACGCATTCACCATCGAGGTGCGTTCGTCGGCGACGGTGAGCAACCGGTCGTTCGGGATGACGATCTGTGTGTCGACCTCGTCGCGGAGCTTCGTGATGCCGTCGTCGGCCTGCATCGCACGTCGACGCCCCTCGAACCCGAACGGACGGGTGACGACACCGATGGTGAGCGCCCCGCTCCCCTTCGCGATCGAGGCGATCACGGGCGCCGCACCGGTCCCGGTGCCGCCGCCCTCACCGACGGTGATGAACACCATGTCGGCACCGGCGAGCGCCTCGACGAGCTCGCTGCGCGCCTCCTCGGCGGCCTGCCGGCCGACCTCGGGGTCGCTCCCGGCGCCGAGACCACGGGTGATCTCCTTGCCGAGCGCGATCTTCACGTCGGCGTCGCTCATCAGCAACGCCTGCGCATCGGTGTTCACCGCGATGAACTCGACGCCCTTCAACCCGGCGTCGATCATCCGGTTGACGGCGTTCACGCCACCGCCGCCGACACCGACGACCTTGATCACGGCGAGGTAGTTCTGGGGGATCGGAGCCATGTGATGTCCTCACTCTGCCACCGGGGAACGGGCCGGTGCCGTTCCCTGTCGCTGTTGTCGATGCTGACGTCGTCCCCGGCTTCCGGTGACCGGCTGCGAAGAAAACCGCTGCTCACGCAACGTGGCGGAAGCGTACCGACCGCGCGGGCCGAAAACAACGACCCTCCCCACCGTGACGTCACGAGCCGCAGCCGTCCTGGCGTTGGAGCACCGGGTGGGCGGGGACCCCGAGATCGATGATCGCGAGACAGCTGAGATCGACCCGGGCGAGCATCGTGTCGAGGTCGCGGAGCTTCTGGTCGACCTGGTCGACCGCACCGAACGCGACACGCCCCTCCGGTCGGAGCACGAGCTCGATGGCGTCGTCGCCCACGTAGCGGAGCGCACGGACCCGGGTGCGCACGCCGTCCGATGCGGCACCGAGGACAGCGGTGCCGGCGGCAGCCCGGTCGACGAGACGCCCACCGACGACCGCGTCGGGCACGACGCCGTCGATCGTGACGTGGTTCGGGTCGGGTGCCGGCGCCTCGGCGACGAGCGTGCCGTCCGCGGCGACGAGGAACCAGCGTCCCGCAGGATCGGCGACCTGGGCGACGACGGTGCGCTCGACGAGGGTGACCCGGATCGTCGACGGCCACGACCGCGAGACCTCGGCGGTCGCCACCCACGGCAGGGTCGCCTCGAGACGCCGTTCGATGCGGCGCGTGTCGAGGTCGGTCATCGCGTCGCCCGGCGCGACACCGGTCGCCTCGACCACCGCAGCACGTTCGGAACGCACGGCGCCTGCGATCTGCACCCGGTCGACGTCGAGCAGGGGCGTGCGGGTGACGGCGCCGAGGGCTGCGCACACGGCGAGCACCGCGCCGACCGTGACGAGTCGGCTGCGTCGGACGGCAAGGCGCGCCCGGTCGACCTCGGCGCGCCGCCGGGCGATCCGCGGGTCGACCGCCGTCGGCGTCTGCCGGGCCGGACGCTTCGCTCGACCCTTCGCCGCCGGACGGCGTGGCCGGTCGTTCACGCGGCGACCTCGGGGAGCGGTGGCAGGCCGACGAGCACCGTCTCCGGTTCGAGCGACGGACCGCCCGCGCCCACCACGAGGCGTCGCACCGCGTCCATCACCGCCCACACGTCGGCGGCCGATCCACCGGGGTCGGCCTGGATGAAGTTCGCGTGCTTCGTCGACACCTCGGCGGAACCGATCCGCAGCCCGCGGCCGCCCGCCGCGTCGATCAACCGACCTGCACTGTCACCGGGCGGGTTCGTGAACACCGAGCCGGCGTTCGCCCCACCGGGCTGGTGCTCGCGTCGCCACGTGACGACCTCGGCGATGACCGCCTCGGCGTCGCCGCGTGACCCCTCCCGGAGCTCGAGACGTGCCTGCACGACGATCTCCCGGGATCGCAGCGCGGAACGGCGGTATGCGAGGTCGAGGGAGGCAGCCGGACGCGTCACCGGGCGCGCACCGGGGTCGCCGAGGTCGACGACCACCGCGTCACGCAACGCGGCGCGCATGTCGGCGCCGTGGCCACCGGCGTTCATCCGCACCGCGCCGCCGATCGTGCCGGGCACACCCACCGCCCACTCGAACCCGCGCAGCCCCGCCTGCGCGGTGCGACGCGCGACGACGGGGAGCAGCGCAGCGCCGCCGGCGACGACGGTCGTCCCGTCGACGTCGACGGTCGTGAACGCCGGCCCGAGGACGACGGCGACCCCGTCGAACCCGGCGTCCGCCACGAGGAGGTTCGAGCCACGGCCGACGACGAGCACCGGCAGATCCGTCGGGGCGACGACGGACGCGAGCGCGGCGAGGTCGTCGACGGAGTCCACCTCGACGAGCACGCGGGCCGCGCCGCCGACCCGGTAGGTGGTACGCGGACCGAGTGGTTCCTCGACGCGGACGGCCGATCCCGGTGCGCCGAGCACCGCCGCACATGCCCGACCGAGCTCGGACCACCGGTCCCGGTCCACGGGATCCCCGCTCACGACCGGCCGACCGCCGCCGGGCGGGCCCGGAGCGCCGCCTGCACCTCGTCGGGGAGCGACGTCACGTCGCCCGCACCCATCGTCAGACAGCAGTCCCCCGGCTGCAGCGACGCGGCGAGGTAGGCCACGAGATCGGACCGCCGCGGCAGGTACACCACCGGCTGGAACGGATGTCGGTCGAGGACGCCGTGCACGACCAGCATCCCGGTCACCCCGGGTCGCGGCCGCTCGCCCGCCGCGTACACGTCGGTGACGACCGTCAGGTCGGCGTCGACGAACGCGTCGCCGAACGCGTCACCGAGCTCGGCGATGCGGCTGTAGCGGTGCGGCTGGAAGACGGCGACGACACGCCGCCACCCGGCGGCGCGCATCGCGGCGACGGCCGCCGCTGCCTCCGACGGCAGGTGGGCGTAGTCGTCGACGAAGGTGACCCCGGCCGTCGTTCCCCGGTGCTGCAGGCGCCGGGCGACCCCGGCGAACCGGGCGAGGGAACGCTGCACCACCGTCGGCTCGACACCGAGCTCGAGCGCCGTGACCGCTGCGGCCGTCGCGTTCTGCAGGTTGTGCAGACCGGCGACCGCGAGCTCGATCCGCAACGGGTCCGCGCCGGGGCGCAGCAGGGTTCCACGCGCCCCCGCCGCGTCGGTCACCGCGTCGACGATCCGGACGTCCGCCGACGCGACGGTCCCGAACGTGACGACCCGGGCCCCGGCTGCACGGGCCGCAGCGGCGACGGCTGCGCCGTCGGGCCCGTCGACCCCGACCACGGCGGGGCCGGCGGTCGTGGCGGCGAAGCGGACGAACGCGTCGACGAGCGCCGCGTACGTGCCGTAGTGGTCGAGATGGTCGGCCTCGACGTTGGTGACGACGGACGCCACCGGGCCGAGATGCAGGAACGTCCCGTCGCTCTCGTCCGCCTCGACGACGAACTCGGCACCGTCGTCCCACGCGGCCCCGCTGCCGACCTCGTTGATCTCGCCGCCGATGAGGAACGACGGTGCACGTCCCGCGTCGACGAGGATCAGCGCGAGCATCGACGACGTCGTCGTCTTCCCGTGCGTCCCGGCGACGGCGACGGTGTGCCGGAGGCGACACAATGCAGCGAGGACGTCCGCCCGGCGGACGACGGGAACACCGCGGCGACGTGCCTCGACGACCTCGACGTTCCCCGCCGGGATCGCCGTCGAGATCGTGACGAGCTCGGCGTCGCCGACGTGGGCGGCGTCGTGGCCGACGGCGACGTCGACACCGGCGGCACGCAGCCGCTCGAGCGCCGGGCCGTCCTTCAGGTCGCTGCCCGAGACCGTGTGACCGAGCGTGCGCAGGATCTCGGCGATCGCACTCATCCCGGCGCCGCCGACACCCACGACGTGCACGCGCCGGGGCATCGACAGGTCGACCGCTGCGACCCCGTCGTCGACGCCGCTCACGACGACCCCGGAACGGCACGCGCCGCGTGCGCGACGACGAGGTCGGCGACACGGTCCGCCGCATCGGGTCGTGCGAAGGCACGCGCTGCGTCGCCGCGTCGCCGCAACCCGTCGGGGTCGGCGAGGAGCTCCGCGACGAGTTCGACGAGCCGATCGCCGTCGAAGGACGCGTCGCCGCACACCACGGCGGCACCCGCCGACGCGAACGTCTCGGCGTTGACGCGCTGGTGGTCGGCGGCGGCGGTGGGCAACGGGACGAGGATCGACGGAACCCCCGCCGCTGCGAGTTCGGCGACCGTCGACGCGCCGGCACGGGCGACGACGAGGTCGGCGGCGGCGAGCGCGGTCGGCATGTCGTCCTCGTACCGCACCGGCTGGTACTGCAGTCCTCCCGTACCGTCGGTCCGGGTCGCCGTGTCCGGCAGTTCGTCCCAGCCGCGGTCGCCGACGACGTGTCGGACGGCCAGATCGGTCCGGTCCGCCCACCGTTCCCGGGCCGCCCACACCGCCCGGTTCACCGTGCGGGCACCGAGGGATCCGCCGTACGCGAGCACGAACGCGCGACCGGGGGCGATGCCGAGCCGGGCCCGTGCCGCCGCCCGGCCTGCGTCGGATCGGTCGACCGCGGCGACGTCGGGGCGCACCGGGTTCCCGGTGAGGACGGCGCGCCGCAACGGCGTGTCGGGGAAGGAGACGGCGCACGCACGGGCGAACCGTCCGGCGAGCCGGTTGGCCGCACCCGGGACGGCGTTCTGCTCGGCGACGACGACGGGGATCCGCAGCAGCACCGCCGCGACGACACAGGGGACCGACGCGTAGCCGCCGAGCGCGAGCACGACCGCCGGTCGACGACGGAGCAGGAGTACGAACGCCCGCACGAACGCCACGGCCAGGCCGACGACCGCTCCCACGTTGTCGACGGTGAGCGCCCGGCGGATCCCGCGACCCGGCAGGAGCACGACCTCGAGCCCGGCGGCCGGTACC
>Ga0129333_10002186_pt1 | contig 18103 bp, 15 predicted proteins | sample CPB6_08_DNA_FD_94474 | JGI IMG/M metagenome (GOLD analysis project Ga0129333, IMG submission 94474) | Freshwater to marine salinity gradient microbial communities from Chesapeake Bay, USA - CPBay_Sum_0.6_0.8_DNA | ecosystem: Environmental > Aquatic > Marine > Coastal | place: USA: Chesapeake...
AGTTGGGGCTGGCTTGGGGAGGGGCATGGCTGTTTACGCGATGGGGGCTGCCCGTGGGGGGGCTGTTGGGGCCCATGGCCGTGGGGGTTGCCCTTGCCCTAGGACAACGGGAGGTGCGGCCTTTGCCCGATCGCTTGGTGGTGGTGGGGCGATCGCTGTTGGCCCTGGTGGCTGCGTCTCGGTTCTCCTGGGAAATTATGGGGCTAGTGGCCCATACCCTGATCCCGTTGCTGGGTTGCATTGCCGTGGCCAGCGGCCTGAGCCTGTGTAATGGCTACCTGCTGTGGCGTTGGGCGGGTGTCGATCGTACCACCGCCTTTTTGAGTACCATTCCTGGGGTCTCCTTTGGTATGGTGGCCCTCAGTGAGGAAATGGGAGCGAATACCCTCACCGTGACGGTTTTGCAATACCTACGGGTGCTCATTGTGGCGTTTACGGTGCCCGCCTTAGCTCACTTCTTTTTGCAGCCCGGAGATGGGTCTGCGATCGCTCCCCTCCTAGACACCGCCCCCGTACCTGCCCCACCCTTGGACGGCTGGACTGGGTTCCTGTTGCCCTTGTGCATGGCCAGCGGCATCTGGCTGGGTACCCGCTTAAACTTACCGTCCAAGGGCTTTTTAGGGACTTTAATGGTGGCTTGGGTGGCCTTTTCCCTCTGGCCTCGCCCTGTGCAGATCCCCACGCCCCTATTCCTGGGGGGGCTATGGGTGGTGGGGCTATCCATTGGCCTGCGTTTTCAGTGGAGCGCGATCCAAACCCTCTGGAAAGCTGTTGTGATTGATATTGGGCTAATTTTGGGCCTTATTTTGGCCTGCATGGCGATCGCCTACACCTTCCATCAAATCACCCACGTCAGCACCATGACCGCCATTCTGGGGTTCACCCCTGGGGGCATTGAGGCCATGGTGGCCACGGTGCTGGAGTTGGGGGGCAACACTGGCCTAGTCATTGCCATGCAAATGACCCGGATGTTTACCCTGCTGCTGGTGGGGCCAGGGCTGGTGATGTGGCTGGCCGGGGGTTCCGCCCCTGCTCCCCCCTCAGCCCCTAGTGCGCCCCCTCCTCCTCAACAGCCGTCGTAGCTCACATGGCCATCGGGCAACACCGTATTACAAAACTTAGCCCCGGAGAATGTGGCATTGGTCACCTGGGCATCCCGTAAATAGGTCATGGATAGGTCAGCCCCACTGAAGTCCACCCCGCTCAGGTTTGCCTTATTAAAGTTGGTGCTGCGCAAGTTGGCTCCCTTCAAGGTTGCCCCCTGAAGATTGCTGCTATAGAAGTTGGCTTGGGTGAGATTGGCCCCATCCAACTGCACCCCCTGAAGGCTGGCATCCTTAAAGTAGGAATACTGCAAATTGGTGTCCGTGAGGTTGGCCCCATCCAAGGTGGCTTCCGTGAAATTAGCCGCCTGAAGGTTGGCTCCCTCTAGGTTGACCTCGCTAAAGTTGGAGCGCTTGAGGGAAATATTGCGCAAGTTGCAGCCCACACAGGCTCTATCCTGCTTGAGGATCGAGACATTTTTGATGGCATCGGGGGGGACTGGCTCAAAACGCAATTGGGCCAGGGCGGGCTGTACGGGCAAAACTCCCATGCTCCACCAAAGGGCTAGGGTGACGATCGTCCCCCAGCGTTGCCACCCCCCCCAACCCAGTCCTTGGCGGCTGGAGTTGTCCGAGGGTAGGAAATAAGACCGCAACTTAAGCAAGCCATTAGGCAGGAAATTAGGCAAAAGATTTCCTAAGGAATTGCGCAAAAAATGAGATAGAAAACTAGACACGCGATCGCCTCTTCAGATCACCAAACAAGTCACAAAATACACAAAAAAATCCCCTCTAACCCATTTGTAGAGATTTTTATCCTTCCCCCCAGCCTGACCGTAATACCCTAGCCCCAGGGATCCAGGCCCAGGGAAAAGCTAGACCCCAGGTTAGACAGCACTGGGGAACACTTCCACGCCCCTAGGCCCTAGGCTCCAGCCAGAGGATCCAGCAGGGTGCATTTCCCTGGGGTGAAGTCGCCCCTCATCCCCCAGCCCAGAACCCTAGGACGGGAGAAGGGGGGCAAGAGAAATGTGAGTCCCTCGCCCGTTTTGGGAGAGGGATTGAGGGTGAGAGCCTAAGACTTAATCCAGCAAGACCTGGGGATCAAGTTTCGGGCGTTGGGGGTTAGGGGTTATGGACGGGAGATAAAGGGGGGGGATCCGATCGCCTACAGCAACCCCATGGAGGCCAACCCCAGGATGGTTCCCATGCCAATCACATGACCTACGCTGGTGGATGCCAAGAGGGCGGGCATCCCCATTCCCCCGAAGAACTCTGGCATCGGTAAAGCCGGTTCGCTGGAGGTGCTTGCAAGGCCCATTTTGCCAAGGGCAACGCCAATTACATTACATAAAATCATCACAATGGCCACCTTCGGACTCCAGGCGGCGGTGGTGGGGATGGCACTCGCCAATAGGGTAAAGGGCATGATAAAGGGCATGGTGTCAGATCCTCAATATTCTTTTAGTTAAAACTGTAAAGAGTGGGCTGAAACGGACAATCCCTAGGGTGGCCTTAGGATAAACCCCCCGAAGTTCGAGTTCTTCACCCTTCATCTTTCATTAGAATCTGAACGAGTCTCTCAAGTGCGTAGCAATACTTCACATTTCTTAGGCCATGGCTTCTAGGGGGATGGAAGCCACATTAGAGACTAAATTCAAGCTATTAAGTTCTAAATTTTCTAAATATGGCTTAATTTCAAGGCTGCCCTAGGGACAAAATATCGATTTCGGGCTAATTAACCCATAACAATTCATGAATCCCCGATCGATCGCCCCTGGGACAACGATCGTTAGACTAGGGTTCCAAGGGTATCTCCATGTCATTCGGGCGATCGGAAATTTTGACCAGGATCACCCTGATGCTGTCCTGGGTATTGCTGCCAAATTAGGTCTATTTCACGGTGGCAGACTCCCTAATTTGGGTAGGGATAATCCCCCTGGGGTTGCCCCAGTTGTTGCCTTGAAGAGGGTCGGCACAGGGGCAAGAACCCCGCCTGGGGTTGATGGCTCCCCAGGGAAATGCACCCCCAAAATTGGCATTTCTTTCCGGCTATTTCTGGAGGTATCCCTGAGAGCATAGGGAGCATTTCCCTGGGGAGCGATCGTCGAGGGTTCGGGGTAACCAGGGGGGGATTGCCCCGACCAGGTGGGGAAATTGGCCAAAGTCAAATGCACCCAACTAACCCTTAGAGACTAAAAGACTGGCCACAGTTACAAACGCTAGACGCTTTGGAGTTCTCAAAGCGAAAAGTTCCCCCCATGAGATCTTCCACATAATCAAGGGTTAGGTGTCCCACATAGGCATTTAAAGCAGGATCCACACAAATTTGGATGCCTTCCTTATCGTAGGCCACCACAGGCACAGCCGTATTCCCAGGGTTAGGGCTGGGTTCTGGGGATTGCCCTGGATTAAATTCCAAGGTATAGGTTAGCCCCGCACAACCTCCGGGCTGCACTCCGAGGTGGATGGGGGGCTGGGGACGGGAACTATGGTACCGCTGGAGGCGGAGGATTTCAGCACGGGCCGCAGGACTTAGGTGAATCAGCACAGGGGTTGCGGGGGGATGGGCACGACCGTCAAGACTTTTCTGAGTGTACCTAAAAACGGATCATGTCGCGGCCCAGGGTGGCCTGGGAGACCCAAGCCGCAGATTTCCTGCATCAGGGTCCCTGGGGAGTGCCCCTGGAAGGTCGGCTTACGGGTACCATGGGCATGGGTTTCCCCATGGCCCGATCGCAGCAATTGCCCTCCCCTCGCCTTAGATTGCATGAAAATTGTCTTTTTCGGTACCCCCCAGTTTGCGGTGCCTTCTCTCCAAGCCCTGCTATCTGATCCAGATTTTGAAGTGGTGGCGGTGGTGACCCAGCCTGACAAGCGCCGGGGGCGGGGATCCCAGGTTTTGCCTTCGCCCATCAAGACCCTAGCCCTCAGCCACCAATTGCCCGTGTGGCAACCGGCCCGCCTCAAACAGGATCCCGAAACCCTCACCCAGTTACAACTGACCCAGGCCGATGCGTTTGTGGTGGTGGCCTATGGGCAGATTTTGCCCCCTGGGGTTTTGGCGATGCCTCGCTGGGGCTGTATCAATGTCCATGGTTCCCTGTTGCCCGCCTACCGGGGCGCGGCTCCCATTCAGTGGTGTTTGTACCATGGGGACAAGGAAACGGGGATTACCACCATGCTTATGGATGAGGGGATGGACACGGGGGCGATGGTACAGAAGTACTTAATGCCGATTCCCCTAGCTATGAATGCCCAGGAGTTGGGGGCAATTTTGGCCGATCGGGGGGCGGAATTATTGCTGGAAACCCTGCGCCTGTGGCCTGCTGGGGATCTCAGTCCCGTTTCCCAGGATTCTACGCTAGCAACCTACGCTCCTTTGATTACGAAGGAAATGTATCCCTTAGATTGGAAGCGATCGGCCTTAGCCCTCCATAATCAGGTGCGGGGTTTCTATCCCCACAGCTTCACCCACTACCAGGGGCAAGCCCTCAAAGTTTTGGCAACGGTGCCCTTGGGGCTGGGGTTAACCCTGGGGGAGCCGTTTGAGTTCCTGCAATCTTGGCAACCGGCATCCCCGGACTGGGAGGCTTTAGAGCCAGGGACGATCGTGGAAGTTCTCAAAAATCAAGGCCCGATCGTCCGCACAGGCCAGGGTTTTTTATTGATTAGTGAAGGACAACTTGCAGGGAAGCGGGTGCAACGGGGCATTGATTTGGTCAATGGTTTACGCCTACAACCGGGGTTGAGTCAGTTAGGTTAATGGCTCAAGCACTTGCCCTAGCCGGTTGGTAATACCTGGCAATAACTAGCAATAACTACAAATAGCTGGCAATAACTACAAATAGCTGGGAATAACTACAAATAGCTGGGAATAACTGCTAATAACTAGAAATAGCTGGCAATAGCTGGCAATAACTACAAATAACTGGTAATAACTAGAAATAGCTGGCCATAACTGCTAATAACTACAAATAGCTGACAATAACTAGAAATAGCTGGCCATAACTGCTAATAACTACAAATAGCTGGCAATCACTACAAATAACTACAAATAGCTGGCAATAACTGGTAATAACTAGAAATAGCTAGCAATAACTACAAATAGCTGGCAATAACTGGCAATAGCTGGCAATAACTACAAATAGCTGGCAATAACTACAAATAACTGGCAATAGCTGGCAATAACTAGAAATAACTGCCAGGAGCTAAGGGGATCGACAATTCTTGAAATCCCTCAGCCCCTAGACAAGAGGATGAGGGTACGGATCGCAGAATAAGGATCTCAGAATAAAGTTGTGCAGAATCTAATTCAAGGGTTAAGGGAGGTAGGGAACCGAGGGTGTTAGCGGCAACCTACTCCTCAGGGTGGAAACAACTAGCGGGTACTCCCCCCAAAACGACGGATGGGCATACTATCCGCATCCGGAAGAACTGGATGGGTCACTTGCAGAGCAACATGAATGACACCGCAGGACTGGAGATTATTTTCTCCCTGGGGACACACAGGATTCCAAGACAATTCTGAAACATGGTGCAACCACAAGGGCAATCCCATGCTTCCTAAGTAAGTTAGAACTAGAAGTGTAAGGGCTAGGGTGATGTGCCATAGCCACACTAAAAGCCCAGACCCAATTGTAGACCCAGACCCAATTGCACGCCAGATGATGGGGGACTCTCTAGGGAAAGACATGGAAAGTTCACGATACAGGGACAACAGGAGCCAAGGATTGCCACAGAACCGATGACTCAAATGGAGAATTCATGGGTTAGCGAGGTGGTAACCTGTCTTAATCCCATGGTCTAGGGGCATATCGTGAAGATCTGCACGGTGTTACCAGTAAGCGTGTTACGAGTAAGTGTGTTACAAGTTACGAGGAATACCGTAGCCTTGGTAACACAATGGGCTGTGCTTGTAGATGATGCCAGGGTAGATTGCTGATTACTGAGGCAACCTGCCTTAATCCTACCGTCTTTATGGCAGTACAAGAGTGGGGGGTTGCACCCCTCTTTTGAAATCAAGGGGTGAACCTCGTAGGTTTAAGGGAAGGTTAAGACAAATCTTTTAAGTCAAGTCTTTTAAGTCAAGGTGACAAATTCCTCTGCGGAAGTGGGGTGCAGAGCCATGGTGTTGTCAAAGTCTTGTTTGGTGGCTCCCATGGTGACAGCGATCGCCACGCATTGAATAATCTCTGCCGCATCTTTGCCCACCATGTGCGCCCCCAAAACCCGATCGCTGTCCTTGTGGACAATGAGTTTCATCAAGACTTTATCATCTGTTTTGGGGAGGGCATAGATCATGGGGCGAAAACGGGTGCGATAGATTTTCAGGCCGTCGGCTCCATGTTGGGCGATCGCTTCTTCCTCCGTCAGCCCCACGGAACAGGCTTCCGGCTGGCTAAAGACGGCGGTGGCAATGTTGTCATAGCTGATGTGGCGGGGGGTTTTTCCGGCCTTCTGGCCAAATTGGGTATCCGCAAAGGCGCGGCCCTCGGCAATGGCGACGGGGGTGAGGTTAACGCGATCGGTGCAGTCCCCCACGGCAAAGATATGGGGCTGGCTGGTTTGGCTCCATTCATTGACGACGATCGCCCCCTTAGCGGTCTCCACTCCGGCAGCTTCTAGCCCCAGCCCTTCCAGATTCGGGATCCGCCCCGTGGCATAAAGCACCCCATCCACCACCAGGGTGCTTTCCTTAGCTCCCTTAAGCACCAGACGCACCCCTTCCGGGACTTTTTCAATTTTGATCACTTGGGTATGGGTCAAAAAGTTCACGCCCTTGTGGGCCATGCCTGTTTGCACCGCCTCCCGTACTTCCTCGTCAAAGCCCCGCAAAATACGATCGGCCCGCACAATTTGAAAGACCTCAGTACCCAAACCATTGAGAACCCCCGCAAATTCTGTGCCAATGTAACCTCCTCCCACCACGGCCATGCGTTTGGGTTGCAGGGGCAGCAGGAAAATTTCGCGGGAGGTGATGGCGTGTTCAATGCCAGGAATCGCAGGTTTGGTGGCTTCTCCGCCCACGGCAATGAGAATTTTTTCGGCGGTAAAGGTCTGATCCCCCACGGCGATGGTATGGGCATCCACCAATTGAGCTTGACCATGGAAAAGCTCCACATTGTTTTTTTCTAAAAAGCCAATGTGCAGGCGACTGAGGCGACGCACTTCCCCATCCACAGCCTTGACCAAAGTATTCCAATCAAAGCTCGGTTCTACGGCACTCCAGCCATAGGCCACTGCGTCTTCATACAGGTGAGAAAATTGGGAAGCGTAAACCATGAGTTTTTTAGGGACACAGCCTCGAATGACGCAGGTTCCTCCCACTAAATCCTGCTCAGCGATCGCCACCTTAGCCCCATAACTTGCCGCCCGTTTGGACGCAGCTAGCCCCCCAGAACCTGCCCCTAGGACAAACAGATCATAATCAAAAACCATAATTTCTCTCCGCGTATTTGATCCATGGAATGGGTTAATTATAGCCCTAATTTTGGGCGATCGGATGGATGATCTCAAGACTATAAATTTGCTATTCTATACATCCTCGCTCTAGGGACTAACCCCATAAAAACTAAAATATGGCTGTCAATATTCCTGGTAAAACCAGTTTTATAGGCTTTAATTTATGGGTTCTATTTATGGGTTCTATTGATTTATCCTATCCCAGTGATTGATCCAGGTATGCCAGCATATTTGAAATTAAGGTTATGAGTCTAAAAAATAAAACCTTACGGGAGCATTTCACTTTGGAACGATCGCCGAGGGTTCGGGGCAACCATGGGGGGATTTCCCCGACCGGATGGGTCAATGGGCTAACGTGAAATGCACCCAACCTTACTACTCATGTAACCAGATCAATTAAATTTTTGATGAATTGCTATAGGGTACCTTAATCAATTGATTTGACCCATCGATCGACCACTATAAGCCTCGTTTTTCTGAGAATATCGGGGGCAAGATTCTCATTTTTTGGGTGCATTTCACTGTGGAACGATCGCCGAGGGTTCAGGGCAACCACGGGGGGATTTCCCCTACCGGATGGGTCAATGGGCCAACGTGAAATGCACCCTTTTTGGGGAGTTGAGGGCAAATGATAGATAATTCTGCCTTGGCCGCAAGAACCGCGCCCCTACGGATGAATACTAGGGTAGAGGCCAAGTCTTCCGGCCCTCTTACTGGATGTCAATCCCTTCTCACTCATACTTTAGGACAATTCCTGGGATTCTTAAGGATTTTTCAAGGTATAGCCCTGGGCTTCTGGTAACAGAACATACGGAAAACCCAGTTAATTTTAGGCACAACTAAGGGCAGCTTTTCCCCAAATCCTTTGGAGGGCGTGTCCATGACCCATCATCCTGATCCCCAGCCCGATGAGCAACCGGAATTGCCTTCCGGGTGGCAGCCCGATCAGTGTGTCGCCACAGCCTTTCGCCATGAGCGATCGGTACGCCGCGCCCTCAAAGTCCTGGAAGTCAAGCATCGACGGATGCAACACGACTTAGATCAGTTCATTCAACACATTACCCTCTTGGTTCCCACCGCCACCAGCACCCCGGATAACGAAATTATCCTCAAAGATGTGCTGCGGGATGCTCTCCAGCGCCTGGGGGATGAAGCCTTTATGACCTTGATGATGCAGGCGCTGGAACAATACCAGGGCGATCGTCCCCCCGGTTCCAGGGATCGCCGCGCCAGCTAGCCCCATGAACCCCCATAAGGCCCCATTAGCCCCGGCTAGCCCACGCTAGCCCCCATAAGCCCACGATCGGCTCCTCACCCCGGCCTAATTCTCCTCCCCAAACCCTGGGAATTTTCCCCACACTCCAAAACAGGCTATACTAGCGGCAAATGATTGGCTGCTGGCTTTCCCCCCCCAACCCCCTTGCCGCATGGCTATCTTGCTGACCGATGAATTATTCATGCACCATCAACGCTGTCATCGGCGAGCGTTCCTAGAGGTTCATGGGGATCTCAGCCAACGACAGCCCCCCACGGATTACCTCAGAAAAATCATGGCGGACAGCCTCAGCCACCGCCGTGCCATGCTCCAAGCCTACCCCAGCCAAAGGCCCCAGTACCCGCGCCAAGATTGGGAATCCGGGTTTACGGCCACCCGCCATCTCATGGCCCAAGGGGTTGAGTGCATTGAACAGGGGGTTCTCATGACTCCCTATCTCAGGAATGACTCCACGATCCATCTCATCAGTACACCGGACTTGTTGATTAAACAACCCGGTGTTTCTTGTTTTGGGGACTGGTGTTATGAGCCGGTGCAGGTGAAGTTAGGCCGTCGGCCTAAGCTGGAATATCAGATGGTGTCCCTGTTTCAGGGGTTGGTGTTGTCTTTGGTGCAGGGGACGAAACCCGCCCACATTAGCCTGATTTTGCGCGATCGACCCCAGCCCTATCAGATCTATTGGCCAGAGCGCTGGGGACAGATGGAAGAAATCCTGACCCATTGCATCACCACCCTCCAGCAAACCCAGGCTCCAGAGGTGTTCATTGCCCGGAATCGCTGCTCCCTGTGCCAGTGGCTGGATTTTTGTTATGCCGAAGCCCAGGAAGACCAGCACCTTTCCCTACTGCCCGGAGTGACCCCCAAACGCCACAGCATTTTGCAGACCCTAGGGCTAACCACCCTGGAAACCCTGGCCAAAACCTCGCCGGCCCGCCTCAAGGATTTGCCCGGTTTCGGCACAGAGGTGGCCCGCAAGTTGGTGGATCAGGCGCGGGCCACCCTCACCAACACCGCCTTACCCAATCATTTACCCGACTATCCCTTGCCCACGGGTAGCCCAGTGGAATTGTATTTTGATATTGAGGCCCAGCCGGATTTAGACTTGGCCTATCTCCATGGGGTGCTGGTGGTGGATCCCCAAAAGCCCCAGCCCACCTTCCATGGGCTATTGGCAGAACATCCCGATCAGGAAGAAACCGCATGGCGGCAGTTTCTGGCCCTGGTGTTGCGCTATCCCCACGCTCCGGTGTATCACTTCTGCACCTATGAGGTGGACGCAGTGAAGCGCTTAGCCCGCATCTATGGGGGGATTGAGGGGGGATCCCAGGGCTTGCAGCATTTTTTGAATCGCTTTGTGGATATCCATGCTTGGGTGACGGAAACCGTGACTCTGCCAGTGGAGAGCTATGCCCTCAAGCCCATTGCCCGCTGGATGGGGTTTGATTGGCGGCACCGGGATGCCAGCGGGGCTCAGGCTATTTATTGGTATGAGCAGTGGTTATCCACGGGCGATCGTCGTTTTCTTCAGGCGATCGTGGAATACAACGAAGATGACTGCCGCGCCACCTACACCGTCAAACGCTGGCTAGAGCAATTCCTCAGCCAGTCTCTGTCCTGTGCCTAGGGTTGGGGGATTTCCCTGGCGGTTTAAGCAGCCGACAAAGTTTGTTCCTGGCTGTGGGCGAGGAAATCCGTGCTGGCCTCCTGGTTGAGGGGATGGCTATACACAAACCCCTGGAGCATGTGGTAGCCCTGGCTTTGGAGAAAATGCAGTTGGGATTTAGTTTCCACCCCTTCCGCCACCACTTTTAAATCCAAGCTTTGGGCCATGCGAATAATGGCCTTGAGAATGGCTTGGTTTTGGGTATTTTGCTCTAGGTTTTGCACCAACTTGTGATCCACCTTGAGAATATCCAGGGGCAAAGCCCGCAGATAATGCAGGGAGGAATACCCTTGGCCAAAGTCATCTAAAGCAATTTGAATGCCGCGCATTTTCAGGCGCTGGAGGGTGTGGTGGGTGGCTTCTAGATTGTCAAAGAGGCTGGTTTCTGTGAGTTCTAGCACCAGGGCATGGGGTTCTGCGCCTGTGACTTCCAACAGATGGCTAATTTGCTCCACGAGATCCGGCTGGCGGATGGTTTTGGGGGAGAGGTTAACGGCCACCCGCACATGGCTGCGGCAGTGGGATCGCCAGTATTGCACCTGTTCGAGGGCCGTGGCCAACACCCATAAATCAATGGCATACATGGAACTGTGGGCTTCGGCAATGGGGATGAATTTGGGGGGGATAATGGTGCCCAATTGGGGATGATTCCAGCGCAAGAGCGCTTCCATGGTCACCACACGGCCTGTAATGAGGTTGACGATCGGCTGATAATCTAACTGAAGTTGGCGCTGGGCTAAAACTTGATGTAAATCCTGTTCCATTTGCCCCCATTCCACCATGTTTTGCCCTAGTTGGCGCTCATAAAAAAGATACTGCCCATGGACTTGGCGCTTCACCCACTGCAAAGCCAACCGGCTACAGTTAACCCAATGATCCACATCCGTGGGGGAGCCATCAGGTTCTGCACAAATTCCCACCTTAAATTTGATACTAATACATTGATCTTGGAGGGTGTAGGGCTGATGTAAATATTCCAAAAAGTTCTTAATTAAATTTTCTAAAAACGGTCGATAGGTAGACCCTTGCAAAAAGATACTAAATTGCTGGCTATGGGTGCGGGCGAGGGTCGATCGCAACCCTTGATCCTGGAGACCATGGCTCAGGCGCTGGGCCACAGCCACCAGCAATTCATCCCCTAGGGCATTAACGCCAGCACTAGGGTTGGGGTTGAAGTCTTCGATTTCTAAGGTAATCAGCGCATAACCCATTTCCTTGGTTTGAGAAGCAATGGTTCGCAGTTGCACCTCCATCACTTCCCGCAGTCCCAAGCGGTTGGGTAACCCCGTGAGATAGTCCTTATAAATAACATTTTGCAGTTCTTGGGTAACCCGCTGCATCTCCACCACATAGGGCTGGGTGAGGCGATCGTATTTGCGGAAAACTGCCCCCACGCTTTCCAATAAATCCCCTGGCTCAATGGGCTTGAGCAGATAATCATCCGCCCCCAGGATCATTCCTTTCCTGATGTATTGCTTCTCATCCAGGCCACTCAAGAAAATAAACGGCGTAGCATTAATTGATGGGGTGCTACGAATTTGTTGCAACACATCCCAGCCTAAAATATCAGGCAACATGACATCACATAAAATTAAATCCGGCTGGTACGCTACAGCCTTAGCCATACCCTCAAGCCCTGTACCTGAGTGGATTGCCGCATAGCCATGGCTCTCCAGGATCAATTTCATTGCCGTGGCAGAGACAGGGTTATCCTCAATTAATAGAATTGTGCGCATGAGAAATCCCTAAATTATCCTGTGTGTTCAACAAAATGTTTAATCTGATGGCAAAAACTATGAGGTTGTTGCTCTTTTACGAAAAAAATGACTGTATCAAGACCCAAGGTGTCACTTCAGCAAAAAGTACTGAGAACTATCTGCTCGATGATAGTCAAACCATCACATCGGTGCCATTGATCTCTGTCACAGTTGCAAGATGATCTTAAAAAAATCTAGTGAAGACAAGCCTAGGTTCTTTTAATCTTTGTACTCGTCAAAAGCCATGCAACGGCTCTTATGTCATATTTTCTTTAGTTTTGACTTGAGCCTTAGCCCTGGGGGAAATTAACGAAAAATTGCGGCAACCCCTGAATAGGGATCCTGAAAAAATAGCCTTTAATTGATGGGGACAGGGGAAAAAGTACAAGTAACCCCAGGTTGTGGGTTAGCTTAAGAAAAGCTATGGATCCTAGGATTAAACCTGACCAGAAGGTGAAGGACTGATGGCTCTAGCAACCCTTAGGCTCGCCGGTATTAAGTTAAAAAACTTCACTTTAAGGGGTGAGTGATCCCAAAACAAAAAGTTGCGATTTCCAAACAAATATAAATTTTGATAACATTTATGCCGTGATTTCGGGAAATCCATCGATCCAAGGTGGTGGGTAAAATTCCGTAGAGCAACAACCTGAGATCCAGGGTGGTGGGTAAAATTCCGTAGAGCAATAACCTGAGGGGGGACAGTTGGACGACAGTTCTAGTCGGTTCTCGTAGACAAGTTAAGTTATGGGGGGTTCTTGTCGGGGAGGGTCTTGTCGGGGGGCTTGTGGGGAATTTTGCTCCAGAAGCCTATCCCAAGGGTGTATTTCACTGGGGAACCTTTGGGAACCTTTGGGAACCTTCGACCATAGGGTTCTTGCCCCCGTGCAACCCCAGGGGGACTGCCCCTAGCCACTGGATCGATCTGCCAAAGTGAAACGGACTCCAGCCAAAGGCTAGGGAATCCCATGATCTGCCCTGGGCCATAGGTGCCCACCCCCTGCCCTAGGAATTACCGGGGCAAGCGGGCTAGTATAGGTGGGTTCAACATCCTGGTTTTGATCACATCTATGACTACTGGCCTTGCAATGGGTATCCCTTCTGGTTTTGCCTCTAGTGGCGCAACCCCTGGCACCCCCCACCCCGCCCCAGGGTTGGTGCAGTTGGCGCAACAGACCCGCGCTGCTGCTCGTCAATTGGCAACCTTGGGGGGGGGCGATCGCGATCGCGCTCTGGCGGCGGTGGCCCAAGCCCTCGAAGATCATGCCGGGGCGATCGCCCTGGCCAACCAAGAAGACTGTGCCGCTGCCCAACAGGAGGGGATCACCGGTGCCTTGGCTGCGCGGCTGAAACTGGGGGAAAGCAAGTTACGGGAAGCCATTGCCGGGGTGCGGGATGTGATCGGGTTAGCCGACCCCCTGGGGCAGGTGCAACTGGCGCGGGAGTTGGATGGGGGGCTGGTGTTGCGGCGGGTGTCTTGCCCCGTGGGGGTGTTGGGGGTCATTTTTGAGGCGCGACCCGATGCGGTGATCCAAATTGCTGCCCTCGCCCTGAAGTCTGGCAATGGGGCAATTTTGAAGGGGGGCAAGGAGGCGGTACGATCGTGCCAAGCCATTATGACCGCCATCCACCAGGGTCTCCAGGGAACCCCCGTCCCCCCGGAAGCCCTGCAACTGCTGACCACGCGGGAAGAAACCCTGGGGCTGTTGCAACTGGATGGCCAGGTGGATTTGATTATTCCCAGGGGATCCAATAGTTTTGTGCGCTTTGTGCAGGATCACACCCGCATCCCCGTGCTGGGTCATGCGGATGGGATTTGCCACATTTATGTGGATGCTGGGGCGGATCTGGCCAAGGCGGTGGCGGTGGTGGTGGATGCTAAAACCCAGTATCCAGCGGCCTGTAATGCGGTGGAAACCCTGCTGATCCATGAATCCGTAGTCGCCAGCCACCTCCCGACCCTGGTGAGCGCCCTCCAGGATCAAGGGGTCACCGTCAAGGGGGACGATCTCGCCCGGAATGTATTGCCCCATCTGACCCCGGCTACCCCAGAGGATTGGGTCACGGAATATGGGGATTTGGTGCTATCGGTGCGGGTGGTGGATTCCTTGGCCGAGGCCCTGGATCACATTAATACCTATGGTTCCCACCACACGGATGCCATTATTACGGAGGATTCCGCCGCCGCCGCCGCCTTTTTTGCCCAAGTGGACAGCGCCGGAGTCTATCACAACTGCTCCACTCGCTTTGCGGACGGTTTCCGGTATGGCTTTGGGGCTGAGGTGGGCATCAGCACCCAGAAAATGCCCCCCCGTGGCCCCGTAGGGCTAGAAGGACTGATCACCTATAAATACCTGATGACTGGAGAGGGGCACATTGCTGCCACCTACTGCGGCCCAGAAGCCCGTCCTTTTCTACACCGGGATTTGCCCCGATCGTGATATTACATATCATTGAACAGAAGCTCGCGTTGAGCCAGTTATATCCTATAACCAGGGGGTATCGAACTCACGGGAATCTTAACCTCCAGGGGATTCCTGGGATCCCTGGCTCCCTGCCCTGGCTCCCTGCCATTCTCATTGTCATAGGGGTACTTACGTCATGCCAAAGGCCGTTGCTGAATCCGCTACTTTTCTCAAGGCCAAGCTCCTCAGTTCCGAGGATCTCAAGGAATCTGAAAAAATTTTTCTCCCTGAGGGGCACGTTTTTTATGTGACCCGCTATGCTCCCGATCGTAACCAACACCTGTTTTTAGAATTGGCTTCCCCCTTCTTAGCCAGGGATGGGCAAACCAAACTCCAACAGGTTTATGTCTATGATCCCCACGTCAAAGTGGAAGGAGAAGACGACAATAAACTGATTAAATTACCCGTCAAATATTGCTCCCAGCTAGATAACGATCCCTCCGTCTTTGGCCCTGGCTGGCGGCAGTGCAACACCACCAGCAACACCATGCTGGCTGACTTTTTGCTGGATGGAGCCTTGACCCAAAAAGCCCAGGAAATGGGCTACCCAGAGCCAGAATCCGTCTATATGCGGATTGTCTCCAAATATGGGGACACCACGGATCATGGCGCTCAAACCCAAGCCCTCCGCACCCTAGGGATTGAGTCTTATTTTAGCTACTCAATTTCCGCCAAGGATATTGTGATGTCTCTGGAAAAGGGCATCCCCGTGGTGGTGGGCTTTGCCTATAAGGGCAGCGGCCACATCTGCATCATTGTGGGGTATGACCCCCAAAAGCGGGAGTGGTTGGTGCATGATCCCTATGGCACCCGCCATGGTTCCAGCAACTCCTATGATGTGGGAGTGGGGGGGCAGTACGATCGCTACACCAGTGATGTGATGCAGCAGATCTTCTGGGATCAGGGTCAGGAAGCGGGCTGGGGTCGCATTGTCACCAGCGTGAAGGGCAAGCCCACGGGTCTGCCCACGGGTCTCTAGGTTAGGATTATCTCCCTGTGGTGGATTGCCCCCCTGCCTCTTCCCTCGGCTTAGGGGAAGGGGGGCAGCACGATCTCAGTTGTGGATGTATGGGAGGGTTCCGGTAGGGGCAATCCTCCGGTGGTTGTCCTGGCCTGGTGCCCAGGGGAGCAACCCAGGGAGCACAACCCGACCCCCCTTCGTCATCCCCCGCTATTCCACCGTCCTGGAACACCACAATCTGAGTCCTTCGCTAGCTTTAGGAAGCACCATTAGCCCCTTGGCGCAGCAGATCCACCCCCCGCGATGTGCCCAGACGGGTTGCCCCTGCCAACACCAAATCCACCGCCTGATCCCAGGTGCGGATTCCCCCAGCCGCCTTGATGCCCACCCGTCCTCCGGTGAACTCCCGCAACCACCGCACATCCTCCACCGTAGCCCCAGGCCCCCAGCCGGTACTGGTCTTGAGGAAAGCCACCCCCGCATCCAAACACACCTCCGCCGCCAGTTGCTTTTCCCTAGGGGTGAGCCGCCCCAGTTCTAGAATGGCTTTGACGGGATAGCCCGTGAGTTCGCAAATTTCAGCAATTTCCCGGTGTACGGCCTCCCCTTGGCCCGATCGCAGCCACCCCAAATTAATCACCACATCCAACTCCATCGCCCCGTGTTCCACCGCAAGCTGAGCCTCATAGAGCTTCGTGGCGGAGGTGCTAGCCCCCGTGGGGAAGCCCACCACGGTGCAGACCTTGGGGCGTTTGCCATGGAGCAGTTCTGCCGCTTGGCGCACATGGACGGGATAGACACACACCGCCGCAAAGCCAAAGCGATCGGCTTCCCCACACGCCTGTTGCACTTGTTCGGAGGTGGCCAGGGGATCCAGGACGGCATGGTCAATGAAGGGAGCCAAATCTAGGGCACGATCGCGCGAATGAGGGGACGATCGGCTAGACTCCAGGGGAGACTGTTGGGGGTGATCCGAAGAATCGAAGGAAGAAGTAGCCATTTAGTTAAGTCGCCAAAGTTGTCTCAAGGCAAAGTCTTTATATTGATAGGAATATTCTATCCTCCTAAAGTTTCCCAAGAGACTAAACAGCAGACCCTCTGCTTATTTGATCTATAGAATGATTAACCTCATAACTCCGGAAAAGAAAATGATCCTAACTTTTGGTTATGGCAACCGAAAGAATTATGATGCTTTTCTTGATTATCTCAAAGCATTTAATGTCAGTTGTGTGATTGATGTTAGGTTATCTCCCCGTGCTTGGTCTAGGAAATGGTATGGGGATACTCTCGAAAAATTGTGCGCTTCTAAAAATGTTCAGTATATTGCTAAGTCTGCTCTAGGTAACCTATCAGGGTGTCACCATTGGGTGCCGCCAGAACTGGAAGAAGCAGAGCAAACCCTATCGGAAGTCGCCAAGATTCTAGAAACAAACAATATTTTATTACTCTGTGCAGAGATGGATTCTTCAAAGTGTCATCGGGTTGAAGTTGCCTCTAAGTTGCAGGATTTAACCCATGCTTCAGTCAAGCATCTTCCTTGAAATCTAGATGGCAACAGATAGCTTTCAGTGGGGTGCATTTCGCTTTGGCCAATTTACCCACCTGGTAGGGTCAATCCCCCCGTGGTTGCCCCGAACCCTAGGCGATCGTTCCCAAGTGAAATGCTCCCTTTCAGTCCTCAAATGTAGCAATCTTGAGATCTAGCAACCCTGAGATCTAGCAGTCTTGAGATCTAGCAACCCTGAGGCATAGATCCCAGGATCGCGCCCCCGCCCTTACTCCATCAAATGACGACTGCCGTAGAGGGCCGCCCCAATTAACCCAACCTCTGGATTCAGGACAATATGCACCGGAATCCGGCTTAACAGTCCACTGACCCGGCCTTTACTGCTGAAGGACTCCAAAAATAATCCCGATCGCAAAAGGGCGAGGTTTTTCGCTGCAATCCCCCCCGCCAAAAATAGCCCCCCATAGGGCAGTAACTTAAGGGCCACATCCCCCACTTCGGCTCCGTAGGCAGAGATGAACAATTCTAGGGTTTCCTGGCACAGGGGATCCCGATCGGCAGCTTGGGCAATGATAGCCGCAGCATCTACGGTGCGGGCGTGGGGGGGTTCCTGTTCCCATTGGGTCACCGATGCGGCCACGTTGGCGGCTTCCGGGCGACCCTGGCGATCGCGCAAAAACTGATAAATGCTGACAATGCCCTGGCCGGATACCACCCGCTCCACGGACACCCGCCCAATATTCAAGCGCTCCTGGATGTCTTGCATCAGCGCAAATTCCAGGGGCGATCGCGGGGCAAAGCTGCTGTGGCCTCCTTCCGTGGCAAAGACCTGATAGTTTCCCCCATCGGGTGCTAAAAACGCTTCCCCTAAACCCGTGCCCGCCCCCACCACAGCAATGGGAGCCTTGGGATCCCGATCGCCCAACTGAAGGGTACACAAATCCCCCTCCCCTAAGCCCAGCACCCCAT
>Ga0129333_10002187_pt1 | contig 18102 bp, 19 predicted proteins | sample CPB6_08_DNA_FD_94474 | JGI IMG/M metagenome (GOLD analysis project Ga0129333, IMG submission 94474) | Freshwater to marine salinity gradient microbial communities from Chesapeake Bay, USA - CPBay_Sum_0.6_0.8_DNA | ecosystem: Environmental > Aquatic > Marine > Coastal | place: USA: Chesapeake...
ATCAGACGGCAATGGCCATGGATGGCATAGCCGTCGTGAAGCAAGCATTTCGCCTGGTTCACCAGGCGTGGTGCAGGAGGCACCTGTGTGCTGCATCAGACGGCAATGGCCATGGATGGCATTGCCGTCGTGAAGCAAGCATTTCGCCTGGTTCACCAGGCGAAATGGGCGAAGGCCTTATTCGCATCGGCCATGCGATGCACGTTGTCGCGCTTCGTCACCGCGGCGCCTTCGCGCTTGTAGGCGGCGACGATCTCCTCGGCCAGTTTCTCGTAGGTGCCGCGGCCCTTCTTCTCGCGCACCGCCTGCAGGAGCCAGCGGATCGCCAGCGACTGCTGCCGGTTGCGATTCACCTGCATCGGCACCTGGTAGGCAGCGCCACCGACCCGCTTCGAGCGCACCTCGACGGCCGGCTTGACGTTCTCCACGGCCCGGTTGAAGACCTCGATCGGCTCCGTCTCCGTGACCTTCTTGGCCACGATGTCCATGGCCTTGTAGAAGACCGTCTGGGCGACGCTCTTCTTGCCGTCTTCCATGAGGCAGTTGATGAACTTGCTGGCGAGCAGCGATCCATAGCGGGGATCGGGACGGAGCTGCTCGCGGCTGGCGGTGATCTTGCCCATGGTGCCTTACCCCTTCTTCGCGCCGTACAGGCTGCGGGACTGCTTGCGGCCCTGCACGCCCAGCGTGTCGAGGGCGCCGCGGATGATGTGATAGCGGACGCCGGGAAGGTCGCGAACACGGCCGCCGCGAATGAGCACGATCGAGTGCTCCTGCAGATTGTGGCCTTCGCCAGGGATGTAGACCGTGACTTCCTTCTGATTGGAGAGCCGCACGCGGGCGATCTTCCGCAGCGCCGAATTGGGCTTCTTCGGCGTCATGGTGCGGACCTGCAGGCAAACGCCGCGCTTTTGCGGGCAGCGGTCGAGCACCGGAGACTTGGAGAACTTCCGCTTGGGGCGGCGACGGCTGCGAATGAGTTGGCTGATCGTGGGCATGGGTGGTGCGATGGGTGCTGGGACCGGGAATCCCAAAAGGTAGCCGAAATGACGGGTGATTCAAACCCGCCCGGAAAAAGAGCCGTGTTTTCCCCATCCGACCTGCGCCGTCACGCGCCGGTCGGGCGCTCGGGCTGTGTCAGGCGGGGGCGAGGATCTCGCCGCCGCCGCCCGCCAGGATGTCGCCGTGCCATTGCCGCCAGGGACCCCGCGGTGCCGCGGCCGCCGGACCGAAGCCGGCCCGCTGCAGCCGGCGAAAGAGGAGCGGCAGGAAGGCGGGCTGCCAGGTGGCGCCCGAGCGAAACGTGGCGGGCACGCGATCCGGACGGGTGAGCGCGACGAGTGATCCGCGGCGCATGGCCAGCCCCGGCTGTTCCCCCACGGGGCCCGCCACGACCACGGTGCCCGCCCGCATTTCGAAGGCCGCTGCGGTGCCGCAGCCGCCGCCGATGGCGAGGAGCCCGCGACGCATGCGGGCGCCCGCCAGGCTGCCGGCGGCGCCCGCCACGATGACGACGCCGCCGCGCATGCCGATCGTGCTGCCTGCCAGGGCGGCGGCGGCGTTGTCGCCAGCGGCACCCGCCACGTGCACCTCGCCGCCGGCCAGTTCCGCGGCCAGAAAATCGCCCGCATCGCCCTCCACGTCGAGCCTGCCGCCGGCCATGGCCGCGGCGGCATGCCGGCCCACTGGCCCGCGAACGCGGACGTGACCCCGGGTCATGCCGGCGGCCAGATGGTGCACGCGGGAAAAGTCGCCGCGGCATTCGAGCACCTCGACGCCCGCGTCGCCCGTGACGCCGAACAGATCGGCCAGTGCGCACTGCCGGCCGTCGGCCCGGATCGGCAGCCGCTCGATCGCCGCCATGTCGAGGGCCGCGAGCCGCTCGGGCAGGATGCCCTGCAGATCGATGGAACGCGGCGCGGTGCCGACCGCGGCTGCGGTGAGGATCAGCGGCATGATGGTGCGATCATCGGGGCCGGAAGACAGCGGGCCGCGGGAGAGCGACTCCCGCGGCCCGGATCATACACGGCCGGCTGCCGCCCGAGTGGTCACTTTGTGAGCACGGGCACCTTGCGGGCGGCGCTGCTCGGCGACTTCGTCAGCTCCACCGTCAGCACGCCCTTGTCGTACCGGGCCGTGACCTGTGCCGGATCGACCGACTCGGGGAGGGGAATGGCCCGGCTGAAGCTGCCGTACTGACTCTCCCGATGGCTCCAGCCCTCGCCGCTCGACTCGGCCGTCGACTTCTTCTCGCCGCAGATCACGAGCCGGTCCTCGGAAACACTGACGTCGACGTCCTTGGGGTCGATCCCCGGCAGTTCGGCCCGGACGTGGATCTGCGTGTCGTTCTCCGACATGTCGACCGTGGGCAGCCACTGCCCCGGCTCGATCGTGTCGAACCACGAGGACGTCGTCAGCGGCCGGCTGAAGAAGCCCTCGAACAGGCGGTTCATCTCGTTACGAAAGTCGGCCAGGGTGGCCATGCTGCCGGTTTCCATTCCGCCGCTCCGCTTCGTGCGAAAAGGGATCAAACTCATGGAATGTCTCCTCTTCGGGTCTTCGGACACACATCGAACAACGATCAACGATCGCGGGGAACCGTCAGGCGGTTCGCACCTCCACCTTTCGCGGCAGCACGGCGGCCAGCCGCGGCACGCGCACGGTGAGCACGCCGCGCCGGTAATCGGCCGAGATTCGCGCGGGATCGAAGCCGTCGCCGAGCCGGAAGCTGCGCCGGTAGTCGCCGACGCCGTATTCCTGCCGCAGCGGCCGTCCCGGCAGTTCGCGGGGCGGTACGGCGGCCTGCACCGCGAGCACGCCGTCCTCGAAGGTGACGTCGATGCCGTCGGCACGGGCTCCGGGAATGTCGGCCACGAAGAGCACCTCCGCGCCGTGGTCGAGGATGTCGACGTTGGGCTGGTAGGTGAGGCTCGGCTCCGGTCGCCGGCAGGGCCGATCCGTGCGTGCCGGGCCATTGATCTGCGTCTGGCTGGTCATGGTCTGGGTGCTCCTTGAAACGGGTGATGGAGGGAAGAAACGCATCGCGGTCTTCAGGACGACCGCACCTCGATCTTGTGGGGCTGGCACTGGGGCGCCTTCGGACAGCGCACCGTGAGCACCCCATCCACGAGCCGGGCTTCGACCCGGGCGGCATCGACCGCGACCGGCAGCTCCAGCCGCCGTTCGAAACCGCCGCTGCCGCGTTCGCGGCGCTGCCACGTGGCCGGCTTGTCGCCGCCATTGCCCGGCGCAGCGGTCGGGGCCGGTCGGGCCCCCTTGAGCAGCAGTTCCTCGCCGGCCACGGAGATCTCCACGTCGGACGCGTCGAGGCCGGGCAGTTCCGCCTCCACCGTCAGCGCGTCGTCGGTCTCCCGGACGTTGACCGCGGGAAAGGCCGCGGTCGGCGGGCCGGCACTCCAGCCGTGCAGCGGCGGTGCGGCCGTGAGCGTGGTCCAGACGCGGTCGAGTTCATCGCGCAGTTCATCCAGCGGGAGCGCGAATCCCGCGCGAAACATCGGCATGGCTGAAGCTCCTGGGAAGGGTGATGGAGGACACCGTCCCTGGAGCATCGGACCCGGCGCTGCGATGCGCCGGGAATGATTCACGGGGTCGGTGCCCGAAGGCAAATGACGTCCTCACGAAGCGGAAGAAATTGCAAACAGCGTGCCGAACCCGCGGTCGCGAACGGACAGGTTTTCCACGCGGGCGCCGGGGCCGAAAAACGCCTGTTGCCAACGGCCGGCCGGTAAACCTTGGCGGTCACTCCGGCGGTGACGGCTGTCAGCATGGCAGCCCTCGGTGACGCTGGTGCGCGGGCCGTTGTGGGTCGGGGGGCATGCCCTATACTGCGGGCCACCGAACGGATTCTGTGAAGGGATTCGCCGCTCGCGGGGTGCTGGCCCGTCACCGCGGCCGCTCTCGTCGCAGGGATCGGACGAAGAGAAGGAGGACAGCCGTGCGTTTCACGCTGCTCGATCGCGTCGTGGCCATCGATCCCGGCAAGAGCATCACCGCGATCAAGGGATTGTCGCTGTCGGAAGAGTACCTCGCCGACCACTTTCCCCGCTTCCCGGTGATGCCCGGGGTGTTGATGCTCGAGGCGATGACGCAGGCGGCGGCCTGGACGATCCGGCTCGGCGAGGACTTCGCCCACAGCATCGTCGTGTTGCGATCGGCGCGGAACGTCAAATACGGGGACTTCGTGGAGCCCGGCAAGACGCTGACGGTGACCGCGGAGGTGCTCTCCCAGGACGAGACCACGACGAAAGTGAAGGCCAGCGGCACCGTGGGCGGGCGCACGAGCCTCACCGCCAGACTCGTGCTCGAGCGCTACAATCTGGCCGATCGGCAGCCCCACGGGGCCGCGCTCGACGCCCGCGTGCGGGCCGAGATGCGGCGGCTCTGGGCGCTGCTCCACGTGCCCGGTCGCGCGGCCGAAGGCAGCGCGGCGGCCGCCTATGTCCCGGCCCAGGTGGCCGGCTCGGGCGGGCCCCTGCCGCAAGCCTCGCTGTCGCGTTAGCTGCCCCCGGAAAGAGCCTTCCCGGGCTTTTTCCATCGATCCCGGAGCAACGTCGAGGGTTTTCCGGATCGGAGGTTGCCGCTTCCTGCGGCAGCAGACGTGCTGCACGGCCCGCTCGAGGTCCGTGGCTGCGGCAACCGCGGTCTTCTCCGGGATTGGCCGGCGGGAGCGGGTCGGTTTCGCCCCTGGCCGACGGGGTTGAGGCCGGAAAATATCCAGGTTCGGGTTCCCATGCAGGCGGGACCGGATTACAACCTTCCTCCACACGCGTCCGTGTTCCCCCTCCCCCGTGCCCAAGGTGACCCGTCGATGCCGTCCCGCGAAGAAATCTATGACAAGGTGAAGGCTGCACTCGTGGATGCCCTGGGAGTCGACGAGGACGAAGTTTCCCCGTCCGCCACCATGGTGGGCGACCTGGGAGCGGAGTCGATCGACTTCCTCGACATCGTGTTCCGCCTCGAGAAGGCGTTCGGCATCAAGATTTCCCGCGGGGAGTTGTTCCCGGAGGATGTGCTTTCGAGCACCGACTACGTGGCCAACGGCAAGGTGAACGCCGCCGGCATCGCCGCCCTCAAGGCGCGCATGCCGTTCGCCGATCTGGCCAAGTTCGAGGCCAACCCCAGCGTGCAGAATTTTGCGAACACCCTCACCGTGGAGGACATGGTGCGGTATGTTCAGAGCAAGCTGGCCGCCTGACGGGCGGAACACGGCCGGGCCTTCGGACGTCGCCGGCTGACGCACTCCCCTCACGCAGGGCGGCTCGCGCCGCAATCGATTCATGCGCTGGTTCTGGATCGACCGTTTCGACGAGTTCGTGCGCGGCCGGCATGCCGTCGCGGTCAAGAACGTGTCCCTGGCCGAGGAGCATCTCCACGACCACTTTCCGGGGGCGGCGCTGATGCCCAACTCCCTGATCGTGGAGGGCATGGCGCAGACGGCCGGCCTGCTCGTCGCCGACGCCATCGAATACAACCGGCGCGTCGTGCTGGCCAAGGTGGCCGCGGCGGAGTTCCACTTCGACGCCGTGCCGGGAGACACGCTGCGCTTCCACGCCGAGGTGCTCGACCTCAAGCCCACCGGCTCGCTGACCAAGGTGCGGAGCATGGTGGGCGAGCGGGTGCAGGGGGATGCGGAATTGTTCTTCGCCCACCTCGAGCCGGGGGAGGGCGTGCCCAAGTTGTTCGAGCCTCACGAACTGCTGCGCTGGCTCGACCAGATGCACATCTACGACATCGGCCGCGACGAGTCGGGCCAGCCGCTGGCCCGACCCGACTGGTGATCCCCGCGACCGACGGCGAGCGAGAGGAGGGCGGAAGATGGTGTCCGGCAGGCGCAGGGTGGTGATCACGGGCATAGGCTGCATCACGCCGCTCGGCGTGCGCGTGGAGCAACTCTGGAAAAACCTCGTCGCCGGCGCCTCGGGCGTGGGCCTGACCACCGTGTTCGACGCCTCGGAGTTCCCCACCAAGATCTCCGCCGAGGTGCGCGGCTGGCAGATCGGCGACGAGGGGCAGGACGAGCAGGCCTGGAAGTTCTGCGGCCGCCACACGCGCTTCGCCGCCGGCGCGGCCCTCCAGGCGATGGCCGATGCCGGCCTGCCGGGCGGACTCCCCGCCGATCCCACGCGGCTGGGCATCTACCTGGGCAGCGGCGAAGGCCAGCAGGATTTCGAGTCGTTTACGAACATGATGATGGCGGCCATCGAAGGGGAGACGCTCGACGTCGCCAAGTTCACGAAGCTGGGCCTGGAGACGCTGCATCCGCTTTCGGAGGTGGAGCAAGAGCCCAACATGCCCGCGGGGCATCTGGCCGGGCTGTTCGACGCCCAGGGTCCCAACCTCAACTGCCTGACCGCCTGCGCCGCCTCCAGCCAGGCCATCGGCGAGGCCGCCGAGATCGTGCGCCGCGGCGAGGCCGACGTCATGCTCTCCGGCGGCACGCACAGCATGATCCATCCCTTCGGCGTGACGGGCTTCAATCTGCTCACAGCGCTGTCCACGAGGAACGACGAGCCCACCCGGGCCAGCCGTCCGTTCGACAACGACCGCGACGGGTTCGTGCTCGGCGAGGGAGCGGCGATGGTGGTGCTCGAGGATCTGGAGCACGCCCGCAGGCGGGGCGCGAAGATCCACGGCGAACTGCTCGGCTACGGCTCGACCGCCGACGCCTACCGGATCACCGACACGCATCCGGAGGGCCGCGGCGCCGCCTCCTGCATCCGCATGGCCCTGGCCGACGCCGGACTCGGCCTCAACGACATCCACTACATCAACGCCCACGGCACGAGCACCAGCGTCAACGACCGCGTGGAGACACTGGCGATCAAGAACGTGTTCGGCGAGCAGGCCTACAAGATTCCGGTGTCGAGCACCAAGAGCATGATGGGCCACCTGATCGCGGCCGCCGGTGCCACCGAACTGATCGTCTGCCTGCTGGCGATCCGCGACGGACTGCTGCCGCCGACGATCAACTACGAGACCCCGGATCCCGACTGCGACCTCGACTACGTTCCCAACAAGGTGCGTGCGGCGCCCTGCGACCACGCGCTGTCGAACAGCTTCGGCTTCGGCGGCCAGAACATCTCCCTGATCGTGGGCCGCTTCCGCGGCTGATCGGCCGCGGGCGAGAACGCAGGGGCCGTCAGGGGCCGAGCCGATCCCGCCCAGATTGCCCGGCTTTCCGTCGGCAGGGTTTCCTCAATCGGTGCGCACGGTGCGACCGATACACCCACTGACCAGCGGTTCGGTGCCCGGCGGCGGAGTGTCGCCGGCGCCCGACACGCCCCTCGGGAACCCTGACCCATGCATCCCCTCCATCGCTCCCTTGGATTGTTCGCGGTGACGGCGTTGATCACCATGACGAGCGGTTGCTCGATCATGGATCGCCTGTTCCTCCTCAACACCGACGGCCCCTACAACCACCAGGCCCAGCACGTGGGCGGCCGCTGCCGCGACGGCGTCTGCGAGGACGGCGGCTGTGAACCCGGGGCGTGCCAGGATGGCGCGTGCCAGGACTGCCGGGACGGCGCCTGCCACAAGCCCCACACGGGCCGCTACGGCGGGCTCGCCAAGCACCACCTGACGGCCGACGAGAAGGCGGCACTGGCGGCCTCCGACTACGGTGCCGTGCAGCCTGCCGGCCCGCCCACCGGAGCCGTGGCCTACCCCTACTACACGACGCGGGGCCCGCGGGACTTCCTCGCCAAGAATCCGCCGTCAATCGGCCCCTGAGCCGCGCGGCGGCCCCACGGTCGCAAACGATTTTCGAGGGGGTGGGATGCCGGTAGGCTGTTCAGCCTGACCGGCATCCCTCTTTTCGCCCGCACACCCCGAGGACATCGAGCATGGCAGCGAACTCCGCGCAGCCGGCCAGCGGCATGACGGCGACCGGTCGACTCACGGCCACCGGCTGGCTGGTGTGCGGCATCGCGGCGATCGGTTTCGCGTTCGACATCTACGAATTGCTGATGCTGCCGCTGGTCATCAAGCCGGCGATCCAGGAACTCTCGAAGTCCGAGATCGCGGGCCTCGTGGCCGGCGGCCTGCCCCAGGCCGAGGCGCTCGCGCTGTGGAGCCCCGGTGGCAAGAGCTACATCGGCTGGGCACGCACGCTGTTCTTCGTTCCGGCGATCGCGGGAGGGGTGTTCGGACTCCTCGGCGGCTATCTCACCGACCTGCTCGGGCGGCGCAGGGTGTTGACCTTCAGCATCCTGCTCTACGCCTTCGCGGCGCTGGCGGCCGGGTTCGCCACGTCGCTGCCCCAGCTGCTCTTCTTCCGCTGCCTGGTGTTCGTGGGCGTGTGCGTGGAGTTCGTCGCCGCCGTGGCCTGGCTGGCGGAACTGTTTCCGGATCGGGAGCAGCGGGAACGCGTGCTCGGCTGGACGCAGGCCTTCTCCTCGATCGGCGGCTTGCTGGTGGGCTCGGCGAACGTGCTGGCGGCGCGGTTCGCCGACCTGCTGCCGGCGATCCAGGGCGGGCACGATGCCTGGCGGTACACGCTGATCTCCGGCGTCATCCCCGCCTTGCCGCTGATCCTGATCAGGCCCTTCCTCCCCGAGAGCCCGGTCTGGGCGGCCAAGAAGGCGGCCGGCACGCTCAAGCGACCGAGCATCCGCGAACTGTTCAGCCCGGAACTCGCGCGCACGACGCTCGTGACGACGCTCGTGTTCGCCGCCAGTTACGGCATCGCCTTCGGCGCCATCCAGCAACTGCCCCAGATCCTCGGCGGGCCCAAGGGCCATGCGGCGATCCTGCAGGTGGCCACGGCCGCACGGGAGGAGGCCGTGGTCGCGGCCGAGCAGGCCGGCAAGCCGGCCCTGCCCGAGGGCAAACTGAAAAGCATCGCGGGCAACGCCAGTGACGAGGCCGTGGCCCAGGTGACGATCTTCCAGGAGGTGGGCGGCCTCGTGGGCCGCGTCCTGCTGGCCTTCGCGGCGCTGCGGATCGCCAGCCGGCGCACGCTGCTGCGCATCTTCCAGTGGCCGGCGCTGGTCGTCGTACCGGCGCTTTTCTGGTGGATCTCCACGCAGTTGGGCGACGCCGGATCGCTGTCCTGGATCAAGGCGGGAATCTTCCTGGCCGGGCTGCTCACCGTGGCCCAGTTCAGCTTCTGGGGCAACTACATCCCCCTCGTCTTCCCCACCCACCTCCGGGGCACGGGCGAGAGCTTCGCCGCCAACATCGGCGGCCGGGTGCTGGGGACGGCGGCAGCCTGGCTGACGCTGACGTTCGCGGCGGCCACGCCTCCCGATCCGGTGCGGATCGCCCTCGTGGGGGCCGCCGTCGCGGGCGGCTACGCCTTCGTGGGCGCGCTGCTCACCGGCTGGCTGCCCGAGCCGGCCACGACCGCGGAACACTGATCGCGGTCACTCCACGATCGTGCGCGGTGCCCGCGGCGCGTCGTCGGGCAGCGTGGGCACCGTCCAGATCACGTACAGCCCGCAGGCCACGAGCCCCATCGTGGCGTAGCGCAGCCACCAGGGCAGGCTGTTGTAGAGCAGCGACAGGCCGACCACGGCCAGCACCATGAGCACGGCCCGGTGCTTGAGGCCGCGGCGGATGCCGTGATAGTGGTGCCAGTCGTCGAGCGTGGGGCCGAACGTTCGTGAACGATGCAGCCAGGCATGGATGCGCGGGGAGCCGCGATAGAAGCACCAGCTGGCCAGCAGCACGAAGGGCGTGGTGGGCAGAAGCGGCAGCACGACGCCGAGCATCGCCAGCGCAAGACACGCCCAGCCCCCGGCGACGTAGAGCAGGCTGCGGAACGGGTCGGTGACGGGGCGCAGGTCCATGGTCGGTCCGTGCCGCGAGAATGCTGCGGAGCGCGACGGGGATTCTACCACGCCGGTTTTTTCCGTATGCTTTGCCCCGCTGCGACCCGACCGGACCCCGCCCGTCTTCCCGGAGACCCCGCCATGCCGCTCGTCCCCATGCGCATCCTGCTCGACCACGCCGCGGAACACGGCTACGGCCTGGCCGCCTTCAACGTCAACAACATGGAGCAGATTCAGGCCATCATGGAGGCGGCCAAGGAGACGAATTCACCCGTCATCGTGCAGGCCTCGCGCGGGGCCCGCAGCTACTCGCAGGACAACTACCTGCGGCACCTCATGCTGGCGGCCGCGGAACTCTACCCGCAGATCCCCATCGCCATGCACCAGGACCATGGCAACTCGCCGGCCACCTGCCAGAGCGCGATCGACAACGGCTTCACCAGCGTGATGATGGATGGCTCTCTCAAGGAGGACGGCAAGAGCCCGGCCGACTTCGACTACAACGTGAAGGTGACCAAGGAGGTCGTCGGTCTGGCCCATCGGCAGGGTGTGTCGGTCGAGGGTGAACTCGGCTGCCTCGGTTCGCTGGAGAGCGGCGAGGGCGAGGCCGAGGACGGACACGGAGCCACCGGCAAGCTCTCGCACGACCAGCTGCTCACCGATCCCGACGAGGCGGCACGCTTCGTGGCAGCCACCGGCGTCGACGCGCTGGCGGTGGCGATCGGCACCAGTCACGGTGCCTACAAGTTCACCCGCAAGCCCGACGGCGACGTGCTGGCCATGAAGCGCATCGAGGAAATCCATGCCAAGCTGCCCAACTGTCACCTCGTGATGCACGGCTCGTCGAGCGTCCCGCAGGAACTACAGGACATCATCAACACCTTCGGCGGCAAGATGCCGCAGACCTGGGGCGTGCCCGTTGAGGAGATCCAGAAGGGGATCAAGCACGGCGTGCGAAAGATCAACGTCGACACCGACTGCCGGATGGCGATCACGGGCGCGATCCGCAAGGTGCTCGCCCAGACACCGGACAAGTTCGACCCCCGCGACTACCTCAAGCCTTCCCGCGAGGCGATGAAGAAGGTGTGCGCGGAGCGCATGGTGCAGTTCGGCCAGGCGGGCAACGCCGGCAAGGTGAAGTGCATCACGCTCGCCGACATGGCGAAACGGTACGCGGGGGCCTGACAGAGGGTGGGGCTGGGGTCGCCCCCGCCACCTCGCCCGGACGTTCGCTGCGGGCATTCATGGCCTGCGCCCACTCGACGCCGCCTGCGCTTCGCCATCCTGGCTGCGCGTGCCGGCGATGCTGGCTCGATGGCAGGGGCGACCCCTCGCGGTGTGTCGTTGCGGCGGGCGGGATTGGCGTACGTGAATCGTCCTGCTTTTGATCAGCGGTCAGGCGGAGCGCGTATGATTGGGCCCCTTGCCGGCAGCCAAGACTCCGTCCACCCATGACCCTCACCCACCACCGTTGGCTCGCCGAGCAACTCCCGCAGTGGGAGCGCGAGGGCATCGTCACGGCCGATGCCGCCCGGCTGCTCCGGGAGCGATACGCAGGTGAGCCCCGGGGCGGGCTCGCGCAGATGATCGTGGGCGCGGTCGGCGCCCTGCTCCTCGGCACGGGGCTGATCGCGGTGCTCGCCTCCAACTGGGACGACTTTCCGCGCTGGGTTCGGCTCGGGCTCGCTCTCGGGCCACTGGCCGCGTCGCAGGCCGTGAGCGTGTGGGTGCTCGGCCGCGGCGCGGCCGCGAAACCCTGGGTGCGGGAGTCGGCGGCGTTCGTGCAGACGCTCGCCGCGGGGGCGGCGATGGCGCTCGTCTCGCAGATTTACAACCTCCCCGGCGCGTGGTCCGACCTCGTCTTCTGGTGGTGCGTCGTCGCCGTGCCGCTGGCCTGGGTGCTGCGGTCCGACGCGGTGGCGATCGCCTATCTCGTCGGCATCGCCGTCTGGACCGTGGCCCAGGCCGAAGCCCGGGGGAACTGGTTCGCCGCGGCGGACGTCGCCGACGTCAGGATCTGGTTTCCGCTACTGCTCGCCGGCGTCCTGCCGCGCTGGCCGGGGCCGGGTCTCCGCGACAGGCCAGAGCCGGGGAGCCGGCTCGTGCTGGCTGGAGCGGCGCTCGTCGGATTGCTCGCCGTCGCGGCGTACGTGGGCATCCGCCCCGCTGAGGGGAAAAGCTCCTTTGGCTGGCTCGCCCTGCTTTCGGGCGTCGTCGTGCTGCTGTTCCCGCTCGACCGTTCCGGGATCGGAGAACCGCTGTCCCGCAAGCCGCAGGTCTTGCTCGGCGGATTCACGGTTCTCGGCATCGCCCTCGTCGCCACCTACGAGGGTCCGGCCCGCGAACTCGTGAACAGCCTGGCTGTCGGGCTGCCGCTGGGCTGGTGTCGGCTGCTCCTGACGATCGCGGCGGGCTTCACCGCCCTGGCATGCTGGCAGGGAAGGCGTGCCGAACTCTCCGTCGCGGCGCTGGCACTGGTGCCACTGCTGGCCGCCCCGCTGTCGCCGCGGAACGAGAGCGGCTGGCCGCTGGCCATCGCCTTTTCGTTCGCCCTGCTGGCCACGGCGATCGCGCTCATCACGCTCGAGTTCCGCGGGCGCCGGGGTGCGGCGCGGATCGGGGCCGCCCTGATCACGCTGCTCGTCGTCATGCGCATGGCAGACGCCGATGTGTCGCTGCTGGTGAAGGGCCTGGTCTTCATCGTCATCGGATCCTGTTTCCTCGGCTTCAACGCCTTCGTCAGCCGCCGTCGGGCGGCGGCCCCGGGAGGCAGACCCGCATGAGGCCAGCCACCGTCGTCTTCGCCGTCGCCGTCGCCGCCCAGTGGATCGTGCCCCTGTCGGGCGTCTGGCTGCAGGAACGCACCATCGGCAGGGGCCTGGCCCTGCGGATCGAATGCACCGCACCCGATCCCTACGACGTCTTTCGCGGCCGCTACCTGGCGGTGCAGCCCGCGGAGATGAAGCTGCCGGCGCCGGCAGGCATGCCGGATGCAAAACTCGTGACGATGTGGGCCACGCTCGTCGCAGGTGACGACGGTCTGTCGCGGATCGAATCGCTGTCGCTCGAGCCTGTCAGCGGTCCCACCGTGATCCGTCTGAAAGGCGTGAAACCGAGGAGCGGAGAACCGAAGCAGGAGGCCCTGCTCGCCTGGCCCTTCGACCGCTTCTATCTCAACGAGCGGCTCGCGCCCGACGCCGACAGAATCGTCGCCGAGCGCCTCCGCGCGCAGAGCCGGCCGGTCGCCGAGATCCGCGTGTTGGAAGGTCGCGCCGTCCTCACCGACGTCTTGCTCGACGGCGTGTCGATCCGCGAGCTCGTCAAGCGGCAGGCGGAGTGACGTCTCCCGCACGGCGGCGGGTCGTGCAGGGACGGCTCCCAGGCTGAAAAAGCCGCATTGCGGCGCTTGCGCAGTCGGCCTATAGTCCCGCCCCCGCGCGGCGGTCGCGCGGCCTTTCTCCGCGCGGACCATTCCAGACCCCATGGACGACGCCGTCACCTCCCCGACGGCCGGCGGCGACCACGCCGACGGCGACATCCTCGCGCACGGCCGCGCCATCCTCCGGGCCGAGGGAGAGGCGGTGCTGCGCGCCGCCGACGGCCTGGACGCGGCGTTCAGCCGCGCCGTGCGGCTCGTCGAGGGCTGCACCGGCAGCGTGGTCGTGACCGGCATCGGCAAGGCCGGCCTCGTGGCCCGGAAGATCTCGGCCACGCTCGCCTCCACCGGCACCCCCAGCCACTTCCTCCACCCCGCCGAGGCCATGCACGGCGACCTCGGCGCGCTGCGGCGCGACGACGTGATGCTGGCCCTGTCGCAGTCGGGCGAGACCGAGGAGATCGTCAGGCTCCTGCCGCACGTGGCGGCCCGCGGCATCGCCATCGTGGCCCTCACCGGCCGACCCGACAGCGCGCTTGGCCGTGCCGCCCGGGTGGTGGTGCCCACCGGCACGGTCCGCGAGGCCTGCACCCTCGGACTGGCACCGAGCACGAGCACGTCGCTGATGCTGGCCCTTGGCGACGCCCTGGCCCTCGTCACGAGCAGCCTGCGACAGTTCACGCCCGAGGACTTCGCCGCCCGGCATCCCGGCGGCAGCCTGGGCCGCCAGTTGACGCTCGTGGAAGACGCGATGCGGCCGCTGGCCGAGTGCCGCATCGCGACCGGCTCCGACACCGTGCGCGCCGTCTTCGCGCGGCCGCTGCCCGCGCGGCGCACCGGCGCGGTGATGATCGTCGATGCCACCGGCCTCCTGGCGGGCGTGTTCACCGACAGCGACCTGGCCCGGCTCTTCGAGCGCCGCCACGACACCGCACTCGACGAGCCGATCAGCGGCGTGATGACCGCGCGGCCGACGACGATTCCCGCCGGCACCCGACTGCGGGACGCCGTGGCGGTTCTCGAGGCACGACGGCTCAGCGAACTGCCGGTGATCGACAGGGCGGGTCGGCCCGTGGGGCTGCTCGACATCGTCGACCTGGTGGGCCTCGTGCCCCCGGAGGCGCTGACGGCGCCTGCCGCCGCGGCCGCCTGACCGGCAGACGAGGACAGCGATGCCCGATCCCGCCGACCTGGAACGTCGCCTCGCCCGCGTGCAGCTCCTGCTGCTCGACGTGGACGGCGTGCTCACCGACGGTGGCGTGACCTGGAGCAACGAGGGCGTGGAGGCCAAGACGTTCCACATCCGCGACGGGCTGGGGCTGCGGCTCTGGCAGCGGTCGGGCTGCCGGGCCGGGATCGTCACCGGCCGGTCGAGCCACGTGGTGCAGCTGCGGGCCGAGGAGCTGGGGATCGGCATCGTGCGGCAGGGCGTGGACGACAAGCTCGAGGCCGCGGCCGCGATCGTCGCCGAGTGCGGGCTGTCCTGGGAACAGACGGCGTTCATGGGAGACGACCTGCCCGACCTGCCGGTGGTGATGCGCAGCGGCGTGGGCCTGGCCGTGGCCGACGCCTGCCCGGAAGTTCGCGCGGCGGCCGCGCTCGTGACCGGCCTGCCGGGAGGCCGCGGCGCCGTCCGCGAGGCGATCGAGCGGATGCTCCGCGCCCGCGGCAGCTGGGAGGCCATCGTGGCCCGCTACGCCGCCCAGCGGGCCTGACATCCACCCAGGCGGTGACACGGCGATGGAACATCGACTCGGACGCACGGTGCGGGTGTTTCTCGTCGTGCTCGCGGCGGCGGGCTTCCACCGGCTCACGGTGGTGCCCCTGGTGGAGCCGCGTGTCCGTGATGCGTCGGCGGCGCTGGAGATGTCGCCCGAGGAAGCCGCCGCGATCCGGGCCCGGGCAGACCGGCGGCTGGCGGCACTGGGAGACGTGTTTCCGCCCGGCGCCTGGGAGCGGGACGACCCGATCATGCTGGAGAGCCGGCAGATGCGGCTGCTCTTCAAGGACTACCACTCGCTGCCCGACGGCCGCGTGAACCTCGTGCCCTGCACGCTGGTGGTGCTTCCCGACCGCAATCGCGTGGCCGTCGACGGTCAGGCCGGCCGCACGATCGTGCTGCGGGCGCCGCAGGGGGCGGTGCTCGAATTCGACGAACCGCTCGACCTCCGTGCCGGAAGGCTGGCGAAGCTCATCGGTGGCAGTCTGCGCGGACAGGTGACGATCCGTGGCACCGCCAGCGCGCCCGGCGCCGAGGACGACATCGAGATCGTGACCCGGGACGTGGAGCTCGACGAGCTGGAGGTGCGGACCGGCGAGATGGTGCAATTCAGGCACGGCCGCTCCAGCGGCAGCGGCCGCGGCCTGGCGGCACGGCTCAGGCCCCGTGCGGGCCCGGCTGGGCAGGGCCCCAACATCGGCGGAGTCGACGTGATCCGGCTCGACCGGGACGTGAGTATGCGGCTGGAGGGGCTGGCGGGAGGGCTCGTTCCCGGAGGCAAGGCGGCGGACCCCGTCGGGGCGGGCCAGGAGGCCGCCGCGCCGCCGGTGCTCGTCAGCTGCCGCGGCAGCATGTGCCTCAACGTCTCGGCCAGCGTGATCACGCTCGAGGACCACGTCGACGTGGTCCGCTCGATGGCTGACGGAGCCACCGATCAGCTCTCCTGCGACCTGCTGGCGATCCTGCTGGGCCGGCGTGACAAGCCGGCGACCGGGGGCGAGCCGGCCGGCGGTGGCCGGGGCGGCCTGCAGCCGATGGAGATCCAGGCCAAGGGAACCCCCGTCGTGGCCCGCAGCAGCGGCGCGGAACTGGAGGCCCGCGCCGCCCGGCTCGGGTACGAGATCGCCACGCGCCGCATCCTTCTCGACGGCGAGGAACCGGTGTCGCTCGTGGCCCGGGGCTCGGAGATGGAGGCCCGCAAGATCGACTACTGCCCCGGCCCACCCGGCGATCCCGGATCGCTGATGGCCGTGGGGCCGGGCTGGCTGCGTGTGCGATCCGAAAACTCGCCGCCGGCCCAGGCCCGCTGGCAGCAGTGGCTGCGGATGCGGCCCGACGGTGATGGCCACGTGGTCTCGATCTCCGGTGACGCCGACGTGTCGGTCGAGACCCAGGGGCGGCTCGCCGCGGCGGAGATGCACCTCTGGCTCGACGTGGCCGAACCGGGGCCTGGGGCGGCGCCCGCCCGGCAGGCGCACGGCCCCGACCTGTCGCGGGTGCGGCCTGCCAGGCTGCTGGCCCGGGGCATGGTGGAGGCCGATTCCGAACAGGCGGCGGCCCGAACCGATCGCCTTGAACTCTGGTTCCGTCAGCGCGAGCCGGTCGCCGCGCCGCCCGCCGTGGCCGCGGCGGCGCCCGCGCCCGCAGCGGCCGCACCTCAGCGGCAGCCACCGCCCGCACCCGCCAGTGCGCCACCCGTGGCGGCGGCGCCGGCCCGGGGGCGGATGACGGCCACCGCGGCGCTCGTACGCGGGCTCGTCATCCTCGCGCCACAGGGCAACGAACTCGACGAGATGTCGATGGAAGGGCAGGTCGTGCTCGTCGAGCAGCCCGCCGCCGCCGCGGCGGGCCCACCGGCCGAACCGGGCATCGAAATCCAGGGCGACCAGGTGCAGCTCTCCCGGGCCGCACGGTTCGACGCCCGGGCCATCGTCTCGGGCCGTCCCGCCCGCGTGAAGGGCAAGGGCCTCGACCTGGAGGGGCCGATGCTGGAGTTCGATCGTGGCCGCGGCCGGCTCACCGTCGACGGCGCCGGGCGGCTCACGCTGCCCCTGCAGGGAGGTGCCCGCGGCTTCGCGTCGCTGGGATTCTCAGCCGCCGCCCCGCAGCCGGTCCGGCCCGATGCCGCGCCGGGAAAACTCGACGTCACCTGGCAGGGCCGCATGGACTTCGACGGCCTCACGGCACGGTTCGTCGATCGCGTGGTGGCCCAGGGCGACACGGCCAAGGTGCTGGCGGGCTCGCTCGACGTGGTGTTCGACAAACCCTTCGACTTCGCCGCAGGCGCACCGCGCGGCGGACGGCAGCCCGACGTGGCCAGGGTGGCCTGCGGCAGTGGCGTGCGCATCGAGAGCGAGTCGGTCGACGACGCCGGCCAGAAGTCCACGGAGCAGCTGTTCACCCGCGACCTGGTCATCGATCGAACCACTGGCGACGTGACGGGCACCGGCCCGGGCCGCCTGACGAGCACCCGGATCGGCCAGCCGATGTCGATGGCGCCCCCGGCGGGTCCCGCCGGCGCCGGGCCAGCGGTGCGGCCCGTGGCGGCCGCCGCGCGGGATCCGGGTCTCACCTACCTGGGCGTTGACTTCCAGCGCGGCATGCGCGGCAACCTCAACCGTCGGGCCCTCGAGTTTCACCAGCGGGTGGAGGCGATCTGGGGGCCGATCGCCACGCGCGGCGACACGCTCGATCCGCATGCCCCGGGCGGGCTCCCCCAGGGTGCGGTGACGATCAGCTCCGACGTGCTCGCGGTGGGGCAGTCGCCACCCATGCCGGGACTGCAGCGGTCGACCATCGAGCTCGGGGCCGGCGGCAACGTGCTCGTGGAAGGAGAGTCGTTCACGGCGCGGAGCGCGCGGCTGAGTTGGAGCGAGGCCAAGGACCTGCTCGTCTTCGAGGGGGACGGCCGCAGCGACGCCCAGCTCTACCGGCAGCTCAAGGCCGGAGCCCAGCCATCGAGCGCGTCGGCCGGCAAGATCCTCTACTGGCGGGCGCTCAACAGGGTCGACGTCGAGGACGCGCGATACCTCGATCTCGACCAGCTCCGCGGCGGTTCCGGACAGTCGCTCCCCGGTGCCGGGCGGGCCGCGCCGCTGGCTCCGCCTGCCGTGCCCGGCACCTGACGGCCCGTCAGGCGAAGCGCCGAGACTCGGCGTCCAGGGCATCGAGCACGAACCGCACGACATCGCCCGCCACCGCGTCGTAGTAGGTGA
>Ga0129333_10002188_pt1 | contig 18099 bp, 6 predicted proteins | sample CPB6_08_DNA_FD_94474 | JGI IMG/M metagenome (GOLD analysis project Ga0129333, IMG submission 94474) | Freshwater to marine salinity gradient microbial communities from Chesapeake Bay, USA - CPBay_Sum_0.6_0.8_DNA | ecosystem: Environmental > Aquatic > Marine > Coastal | place: USA: Chesapeake Bay...
ATCTAACTATTATAAACTACTCATATTATTTTTGTCAATAAATATGAGTGTATATGGATAAAAAACATGTCTAGTAAAACAGCTTCATATTACAGCAACGGAACTCTTGTTAAACTAACAGGGACACAAGCTGGCGACTATTACCGTGAACTTGAAAAGATTGACAAACTTGAGCAATCCGGACAAATTTCTCCAGAACAGGCAGATGATCTGGAGCGTCAACTTAGGGTAGATCAAGCAGAAGCTCAGGCTACCGCGGATTATGGTCCAAGAACCACAAGTGATCCTGTATTAAGTGAAGATGGCACACCTACAGGATTTTATCGCAATCCAGAAACTGGCGACATTTATTCAACTGAAGACATTGAACCAGAGGATCTAAACACAGATGATGAGGAAGAGCCTGGCTTTGATCAGGCTTTCTTGGAGGATGATTACGATATAGAAACTGTTGATGCCGAAGATGTTGATGGCATGATGGGCGACGATGAAGAAGATGGCGGAAATTCAGATCCTTTTGAACTTGATGGATACGGTGAAGGATCAGATGAAGACATGGCCGGAAACGGTGATGAATTTATGTCATCTATCAGATCAAGGGATTTACCTCCAGGTGCAGAAACTGGTAGTAGTGTCACCGTAACTGCTAGTGCTGCTTGGAAAGATGATACAGACTGGCGTGTAATGCTAAGTTTGCCTAGTATCAAAACATTTAAGGACGCCAAAGTCTTACAGCCGCTATATAATGTAGGTAGATTAGTTTTTCCGTTAACTCCTAGTATACAGATTGGTTACGCAGCTAATTACGGAATGACACAACCTGTACATTCAAATTATCCTTTTTTAAGTTATGAAAGTAGCAGTGTTGACGATATTTCAATAAGTGCTGATTGGGTAGTTGAAACACAGCTAGATGGTAGGTACTGGATTGCAAGTAAACATCTATTGAATAGCCTAACAAAAATGTTTTTTGGTGACGGTGAGTTTGTAGGTGCTCCGCCCCCAGTTGTAAAGCTATATGGTTATGGGGACCATATTTTTCCAGGAGTTCCCGTAGTTGTACATTCTTTCAATTTAACTCTAGGCAAAGATGTGGATTATGTAAGAATTAATTACGATAATGAAAAATATTATGTGCCTAGTTATAGCACATGGGAGATCAGACTCAAGGTCCTTTACAGTAGGGATACTGTACGCAAATTTAATCTTGCAGAGTTTGTTTCGGGCAAACTGCTTAATGACAAAGGGAAGTTCATGTAATGAGCGAACGTTATAAAAAAACAAGTCCGTATTTTGCCACACCGGAAACAAAAGAATATCTTGATCATTTTGTTATAAGACCTATATTGGCCGAAGCGGACGACATCTATTTTACAATTACACCGTCTTATCATCTTAGACCAGATCTGTTAAGTTACGATTTGTATGGCACTGCCAAGTTATGGTGGGTTTTTGCTCAACGCAACATGAACGTGCTGCTTGATCCAGTGTTTGACTTTACAGCAGGAACACAAATATATCTACCAAAGAAGAGCCGTCTTCAATACTCATTAGGATTATAATAAATGTCCAAACCTTCAAGGTTATCCCCAGAGGAATTTGAGCGATATCGCAACGCTATTGGGGCTAGAGAAAGCGGCAATGATTACACCGCTGTAGAAAAAAAGAATGGTAACTACCTTGGTCGTTATCAAATAGGTGCTGCTAGCCTTGAAGACCAGGGTTATATTGCAAAGGGTAGTTTTGCTAGGGAAGGCACAGCCGCAGTGCAAAATCCGGCAAATTGGACAGGCAAGAATGGTGTTAACAGTAAGCAAGACTTTCTAAACAACCCTTCTGCACAGGATCAGGCCTTTGAGGGCATGACAGCTCAAAACGAAAAGATATTAGAACGTAGGGGTGTACTTGGTGCTAGTACTAGTGCTGAAGACACAGGCGGCTATCTTGCTGCTGCTCATTTAACGGGCCCCGGCGGTGCAATTGATTTATCTAATGGTAAAGTAAATCTTGACGGTAATGGCACTGCAAGCAGCCAGTACTTTGGTATTGGTAAAAGTGCAGTTAGCAATACTTCTAACACCGGGCAGGAAAAGCCTAATGTGACAAAACCATCACCCGGTCCTGTTACTAGCGACGACCAAGGACCTGCATTTACTCCTACAGACGCTGAAAAAGATGAGCGTGTACCATTGCCGAATAAGGTAAGTTCGGGTAAATCTTATCAACAAGAAAATGATATTCCTGTACCTGTTGAAAATCCCTTACACAAGTTTGCATCATTTAACTATGTTTGGACATTGGCTACAGTTACCTTAGACGAGTTCAATAGCGATCAGTGGAAGACAATGCCATTTAAACAGAATGTTATATTAGCGTCAGGTGGCAGGGATTTTAAGTCTAGAGTCAAAGGGCAATTTGGTCAGTTTGAATTTTATATTGACAATGTTACTACCAAAGGACCAATTGACTATAGTGAAAAAAGTCGATTTACTAATCTTAATCTTTTTAATTTTAGTATTTTTGAACCTTACAGTATAGGCTTGTTCCCTCAAGCTTTGCTTAATGCAGCACTAAACACTAAGATAGCTACATTAAGTGAAGTTCCATTTATACTTGCTTTAGATTTTGTTGGTTGGGACGATGATGGCAAGCCTAACGTAGTACCTATGAGCAGTAGACGTTTTCCTATTAAAATACAATTAGTTAAATGCACTGCTAACGGTTCAGGTAGCAGGTATGAAGTGACCGCCAGTTTGTATTCTAGTTATGTTTTTTCTGATGAAAGTAATTTATTAGTAACTGATATTAGCATTACTGGTAGCACAGTAAAAGAAATGTTGCAATCAGGTGAAAGCAGTTTACAGACTGTTATTAATCGTAGATACAAAGAAATGCAGCGGAATAAACAAAGTCAAGTTCCTGACGAAATTGCAATTGTTTTTCCTGACGATGTAGAAACAGATGTACTGTTAGAACGTCAGGAAGCAAAAGAAAATGATACTCCAGCGGCAGAAAGTTATGCAGAAGGAACGCCCCCTCAGACTGTTGCAGAAACTGTAGATTTAAATCTAGTACAATCTGACGAGTCCACAAATGAAATAGGCCTAAGCCAAATGCGTGTTGATAATAAGACAGGCGGCGTAGCAGAAAGTCCAGACGAGGCACTTGCCTATGATGAAATAAGTGGCACACCAATACCAAAAGAAAATTTACCTTCTAGTAAACAGCGTGTACGACAATTTAAGAAAAATTCTTCAATTACACACATTATTGAACAGGTTATCTTAGGCAGCGAATGGGGACAAAATTTTGAAAAACGTCGCAGTTCTGAAAGTGGTTATTACACGTGGTTTAGAATAGAACCTCAAATCAAATTAATTAAGGGTATTAATCCTATAACAAATAGACTAGGTAGATTACTGATCTATAGAATAATACCGTTTCAGGTTCATTCCAGCAGATGGTTGCCATTAGGTGTGCCTATGCAAGGTGAAGATTGGATTAGAAAAAATGTAGCTAAACGCTATAATTATGTTCACACAGGAAAAAATTTAGACATAATAGATTTTGATTTAAATTTTCAATATAGTTGGCAACCTACATTGTATGCCGATGCAGGAAACAATTCGGGAGGCAACACAGGCAAGTCGGGAGATTCTGCAAGCACAGATTTAAACGAAGAAAATTCAGACAAAGAATATAAAGCAGTACCAAAAAAACCCAGTCAAGATACTAGTATTACCGCAGCGTTTACCGGTGAAGAGTCTGACCATGATGCTAAAAGCGGTGGCGGCGTACCTCAAACACAAGAAGAACGTGTGGCAAGATTATTCATGAATAGAATTCTCGACGGTAATGATCTGCAGGTTATGAAGATGCGTATCATGGGAGATCCCTATTATATTAGCGATAGTGGTGTAGGCAATTATTGGACTACTAGTGCTGGTGGATATATTAATCCTAAAGATGGATCTAGAGTTATCGATAAACAACTATTTGTAGAAGTAATTTTTAGAATTGCCTTAGATTATCAGGAAAGCCCATTTGGTATTATGAAGTTTATGGACGACACTGGTATAGTAAAATCTTTTAGCGGATTATATAAAGTTCAACTAGTAGAAAATACATTTAATGGTGGTAAGTTTGAACAAACGCTACAGATGACTAGGGTTAGAGGACAAAAGTTAGATAAGCCTGCTATCAATAACAATGAAATGGAATCACAGAACGATGCCTTTACTGCACAACCCGGCAGTAGAGGTGCAGTTGAAGAACAACGTAACGGACAAGCTGCGGAAGATAACTTCTATGATTACCCGGGATTTAATTCATTAATGGGAGATGATACTGTAGACGACGATGACCTACAAGATACCAATGATGAAGAATACACCGAAGATTATGAAGTAGAAGAGGACGTTGAAGCACGTTGGGAGCAAGATGATCCAGACTACGCAGACGAGTATTCAGATTATGATGAGATATTTGAAGAAAGTGAAGACGAAGTCGAAGGAACTGAGGCTACATCCACAAGCACAGAAATTGACCTAGAAGATATCTAATGAGTAATAATTTCCAAAAAAGAAGTGTAGTTACAGATAAACTAGATAGCGGACCATATCTTGCTAGAGTGGTTAGCAATCTAGATCCATTTTACATGGGTACACTAACGGTTGAACTAGCACACCCCATAGGCAATCAACCTGAGCGTCAAGGACAGTTAATTTATGCTCGCTATCTAAGTCCATTTTACGGTGTTACACCTTTAGAATTTACCGGTCCAGCAGCAGGTTATAATAGTACACAAAAAAGCTATGGTATGTGGATGGTACCGCCTGATGTAGGTACTATTGTTATGGTTATATTTGTAAGGGGACAAATAGGTGATTGTTATTGGATAGGTTGTGTACCTGAACCGGTCACAAACTTTATGATTCCCGGTATAGCAGCTACGAAATTTCATACTGATGGTATTAGTAAAAAAGTTCCTGTAGCTGAGTACAATAAAAAAGGTCCTGATCAATTTAGTAATGACAGCACTAGCAATTTAAAACCTCAACATCCTCTTGCAGATGCTCTGAAACTACAAGGACTGTTAGAAGACGAAATTAGAGGCATTACTACAAGTTCAGCTAGACGTGAAAGTCCTAGTCATGTTTTTGGTATAAGCACCCCTGGTCCTAAGGACAAGCGTAATGGAGCTTTAAAAGGTAATGTGGGCCGTAAGGATCAGAAGGCTAATATTTTTGTCAGTAGATTAGGCGGTTCCACATTTGTTATGGACGACGGCGACGAACGCTGGATAAGAAAGACCAAAGCCAGTGAAGGCCCACCCGAATATATTAATGTTATAGCAGGCGGCACTGGGGATGTAACAACTCCGCATAACGAGCTAGTTAGAATTAGAACACGCACTGGTCACCAAATACTTTTGCATAACAGTGAAGATTTAATATACATTGGAAATGCCAGAGGTACTGCGTGGATAGAACTGACCAGCGACGGAAAAATGGACATATATTGCGAGGATTCTGTCAGTATTCACAGTAACAACGATGTAAACATTAGAGCAGATAGAGATATTAATTTTGAAGCTCTTAGAGATGTTAATATCAAAGCAGGTAATTCTCTTCAGAATGAAGCAGTAAAAGAAGTAAATTTATTAGCAGGTACAGATACAAAAATAAGTTCTGCTCAGAATCTTCACTTGAATACACAACAAACTACATTTATAGGATCAGGTAACAATATAAACATTAAGTCCGATGCTGATAACTTGTTTACAGCAGGCGGCAGCACTAACATTTTATCATCTGGTGAACATTTAGAACAGGCAAGTCGGATTCATATGAATGGACCAACACCTGCTACAGCTCAAGATTCGTCAGCAGTAACACCGTTAAAAACACATGCGTTGCCCGATGTTGGTACAAGTATTATGAATAGAGCTCCGACGCATGAGCCATATAAGCATCATGAAAATCTAGATCCTAAGGCATTTAGACCACAGTATACAGATAGACGTGCTGACGATATTCCTGCTAAAAATTCATATTCAATACCAGATACATTTGACAAAAAATTGTAAAATAAATATCTATTATGTCCCAAAGTCTATACAAACGAACCAAGGTTGCTACTAAGAAAAAGAAAGTTAATGCTCCTATAAAAAGCAAAATTTATAGGGGTATCAGTACGATTAATACAGATAACAAAGAGTTCAACCTTTATGATATCAGTCTTGTAAAACAGGACATACTAAATGCTTTTCACATACGCAAAGGCGAAAAGCTAGAAAATCCTACAGTGGGAACAATCATATGGGACATGTTGTTTGAACCACTAACACCTAAGACAAAACAAATGATTGCAGACGATGTAACTGCTATTCTTAAGAATGAACCTAGGATTAGGGTCAGTAGAATAAGCCTGTCTAGTCTAGCCAGCGGCATACAGATAGAGTGTACTATAACTTATCTGCCGCATAATATCACGGAAAATTTGCAGTTACGATTTGATCGTGAAAACAACATCTTATCATAATATACGCAGATTATAATATGCAATAAATACCAATATAGGGGTAATTTATGTCTAGTACAGATAGGCAAAATCAGTTAATAGCGGCAGAAGATTGGAAAAAAGTTTATCAGACTCTCAAGAATGCTGACTTCAAATCTTACGACTTTGATACGCTTCGCCGCACAATGATTAGCTATCTAAGGATTAATTATCCTGAAGATTTTAATGATTATGTTGAAAGCAGCGAGTACCTAGCTTTAATTGACCTTATTGCTTTCTTGGGACAAAATTTAGCATTTAGATTTGATTTAAATGCTAGAGAAAATTTTATTGAGTTAGCAGAACGTAGAGAAAGCCTGTTACGATTAGCTAGATTATTAGCTTACAATCCTAAAAGAGCCGTATCGGCATCGGGCCTACTCAAGCTAACAAGTGTAAGTACCGATGAGGATATTTTTGATAGTAACGGTAGAAATCTTTCTAACCAACCTATAGTTTGGAATGATACTTCTAACAGTAACTGGTATGAACAATTTATTAAGGTTATCAATGCAGCACTGCCAAGCACTGCTCAATTCGGAAAACCTGAAGCAAAAAAGACCATAGAAGGCATTCCTACTGAGCAGTACAGATTTAACACACGCTCTGCAGGTCTATCTGTTTTTGCTTTTCAAAAGTCAGTCGGCGGCAGAACCATGCCATTTGAAATAGTAAGTTCATCTGTAAAAGAATCTGAAAGTATCACAGAAGAAGCTCCTAACTTAGGCAACCCTTTGAGTTTTTTGTATAGAGATGACGGTCAAGGCTCTGGTAGCAACAATAACGGCTTCTTTGTATTATTCAAACAGGGCGTTCTGCAAAACGGTACATTTAATATTACTTCACCTAAAGAAAATGATATTGTAGATCTTGATGCTTCCGGTATCAATGATTCCGATATTTGGTTGTATAAGCTTAATTCTGCAGGTATTGAAACAGACATGTGGACCAGGGTTGATGCACTCAAAGGCAGCAATATTATCTATAACAGCCTGTCTAAGAATATTAAAAATATCTATGCTGTTCAAACACGTACAGGTGATAGAGTAAGTCTTACTTTTAGTGACGGCATCTTCGGTAATATACCTAAGGGCACATTTAAGACCTATTATAGAGTAGCCAACGGGCTAAGTTATACAATTACACCTAATAACATTAAAGGTGTTACGCTTGACATAAAATATCAAAGTAAGTCGGGCAAGCAACAGACTATCAGTCTTACCTTTAGTCTTAAGTATTCTGTAACTAATGCTACAGAGCGTGAAACTAATGACGAAATTCGTCGCAACGCTCCTATGAACTATTATGTTCAGAATAGAATGATTACAGGTGAAGACTATAATACTTTTCCTTTAACAGTCAGTCAAAGCATTATTAAAGTTAAGGCAGTTAATAGAACTAGTACAGGTATTAGTAGATATTTAGATCTATTAGACAGTAGCGGAAAGTATAGTAGTACTAATATCTATGGCAATGATGGAATTATCTATAGAGAACCTTTTAAAGAAAAACTAAAATTTTCCTACATTTCAAGAACAGATATAGATAGTTTTTTGACTAATACAATTGAACCGTTGTTATCAACAAACAAGATTAAAGATTTCTATTATACATTCTTTGCCCCTATTGATGTAAGCACATTTGACTTTAGTTGGTATAGTGATGCGGCAACAAATGAAACTAACAGAAGTACAGGTTATGTTGGACTTGTAAGCGATTCAAGTCCAAGGCCTGTAGGGCCGCCACCATTAGGAACTACAGGTGTTTTAAAATATGTGACACCGGGTAGTATCCTTAAATTCAGTCTTGATACCGATTATTATTTTGATAAAAATAATCAAATTGTTGGCCCAACATCTAGTTACCAATCAGGTTACAAAGACAAGATTTGGAGTAAGGTAGTTCACATTGATGGAGATGGCACTGCCGATGGTACCGGTGTTCTTGATACCGGACTAGGACCAATTAGCCTTAATGATATTATACCTGAGGGAGCTTTAATACAGCGTATTTTCCCCAAATTTGTAACAAAATTTAATTCTGCTCTTAAGACTAGAATTGGCGATTACATGTTTGAAAATAAAACTTTTGGTATTAGATATGACTATGAAGCTAGTGAATACAAAATTATAGACGAAAACAATCTTAATAAGTTTGATAACTTTAGCTTAAATTTTGCAGGCGACACTTCACGTAGACAAAAAGATTCTAGTTGGTTATTTAAATTAGAAGTTGTCAACGGTGTATACGAAATAATCTATCGTGCAGTAAGATATGTTTTTGAGAGCGACAAAGAAGTTAGATTCTTCTATGATAGCTCCGACAGGGTTTATGATGCTAAGACAGGCAAATTAGTTAAAGATCAAATTAAAGTAATGAGCATCAATACCAAGCCTGATAGTCTATTAAATTTTGCTAACGAATACAGTTGGACTATTGTTGAGGGCTATAAAGGCAGCGACGGTTATCAAGACAGCAAGAAAATTGAAGTTAGTTTCTTTGATAGCGATGACGATGGAGTAATTGATAATCCTGAATTGTTTACTGACATTGTTGATCCTGAAATTAATACAGCGACAAAGATAGTATTCATGAAACGTTATTCTGCTGATAGAGATGATTTCTATTACGATCCTACAGCAAACATCTTAATTGTCGACAAGGATTCAGATATAGCAGACACGTCTAATATCGCAGATGGAACATTGTATTACATTATTAATACTAATCTTGTTAAACAATTTAACAAGGACACAAATTCCTTTACTGTAAATTTTGATTACCAAGCATTCTTAGGCAGAGCTGATATTAAATTTCACTATATTCATGCAGCGGATAATACAAGTAGGATTGATCCAAGCACTAGTAACTTTATTGATATGTACGTATTAACAAAACAATATGACACTGATTATAGAAATTGGTTAAAGGATACAACTAAAGAAAAACCATTGCCTTTGGGCAGTACAGAACTTGCTATTTCCTACGGTGCTTTATTCAACAAGTACAAGGCCATTAGCGATGAAATAGTACTACACCCTGTTAAGTATAGAAATTTATTTGGTGCAAGTGCCTCTTCAGATTTACAGGCCAAGTTTGTGGTAGTCAAAAACCCAGAGCAGGTAGTTAATGATAATGATGTAAAAGTAAGCATCATTAATGCAATCAACACGTTTTTCTCATTAGATAATTGGGATTTTGGTGAGCAGTTTTGGTTCCAAGAACTTTCTACCTACGTAATGAAAGAGTTATCTCCCAAGATTGTTAACTTTATTATTGTTCCTAAACAAGCTGAACAGGCATTCGGTAGCCTGTTTCAAATTGAATCTAATCCGGATGAAATTTTCATAAGCAGTGCTATAGTTGACGATATTGAAATCGTTGATAATCTAAGTGCATATAAGTTAAATGCTAACGGATTAATAGTTACAGAAGTAAATCCGTTAAACATCGGAGTTCAAAGCTCGTCTACAAGTTCAACTGATGGGGAGATTAGTTACTAATGGCTTACTCGGATAATCAAAGTCAGTTACCTATTGACCCTAATAAACAATCTAGAAAATCAGAAGAATTCTTACCTAAGTATTTTAGAACTTTACCTAATAAGAAATTTCTAAGTGCAACGATTGATCAAATGATCAGTCAAGGCAATGTGGAAAAAATAAGTGGTTACGTTGGTAGACGTGCTAGTAAATCTAGAACAGTTAATGATTCATATATTAGAGAAATTAATCAGGATAGAACAAATTATCAGTTTGAACCTAGTTTGATTATCAAAGATGATTTTAATAATCTAAAGTTTTTTGCAAATTACAATGACATTACTAATGCCATTAAGTTTTTTGGTAATAGTTCAGTAAACCATAGCGACATTCTTCAGCAAGAATATTATGCTTGGAACCCATTAATTGATTGGGATAAGTTCATCAATTATAGAGAATATTATTGGTTAGCCAACGGTCCAGAACCTATTAGAATTTTAGGACAAGCTAGGGAAATAGTAAGTTCGTACAGTGTTACTATCAGCAATGAGGGTGACAACTATGCTTATCTATTCAGCCCCGACGGCCAAACAAGAAATCCAGTTATTACTCTTTACAGAGGACAAACATATCGATTTGTAGTAAACAGTCCTAACAATAAATTTTATATTAAGCAAAGTCGTGTGGCCGGTACAGACGATCTTTATGCTTTCGGAGTACAAAATAACGGTGTTGAAAATGGTGTATTGACATGGACAGTGCCAGCTGATGCTCCCGAAACACTTTATTATGTTAGTGCTAAAACACCAAACACAGCAGGTCTTTTTAAAATTTATAATGTAGAAGAAAATACATTTATTAACGTCGAAAAAGAGATTATTGGTAAACGCACTTATACTTTAAATGATGGCACGTTATTAAGTAACGGAATGCGTGTATATTTTGATGGAGAAGTTGCACCAGTTCAATACCAAAAGGGCTACTATTATGTTGAAGGTGTTGGTACATCAATAAATCTAATACCAGAATCTGAATTAGAGATAATTGCTCCATATAATGACAATTTAAAAGTTCCTTTTGATTCAGATAAATTTGACACGTTCGGATTTGATATTAGTAATTTTTATCCTGGAGCCAAGGATTATATTACAGTAAATCGTAGCAGCATTGATAGAAATCATTGGTCTAGGTCTAATCGTTGGTTTCATAGAAGTGTAATTGAAACAAGTAACAGGCTTAATAATATCCTAGACGATGTTGACAGTGCTTTACGTGCTAACAGGCCTATTGTTGAATTTATACCTAATCTCAAGTTATACAATTTTGGCAGTTATAATAAAAAATCAGTTGATTTAATTGATGATTATACTACAGATGTGTTTAGCACGATTGAAGGGGCAATTGGCTACAATATAGATAACGTTCAGCTTTATGACGGTATGCGTATTTTGTTTACTGCTGATCCTGACATTCTTGTCAATGGTCGGATATATCAAGTTAAGTTTATAAAATTTAACGGTCGTAGACAAATCGCTCTAATTGAAACAGATGATTCCACACCACTTGTAAATGAAACTGTATTGGTTAAACAGGGACGCAAATATCAAGGTAGTATGTGGTATTACAATGGAACAGGCTGGCGTGTAGGCCAGACTAAGTCTGCGGTAAATCAAGAACCATTGTTTGACCTGTATGATAAAGATGAGAACAGTCTTGGAAATGTAAATGTATATCCCGGAACAAATTTTGTTGGTAATAAAGTTTTTAGTTATAAAACTGGGACTGGTAGCAATGATGTTGTTTTAGGATTTCCTTTACAATATAAAAATATTAATAATATAGGCGACATTGTATTTGATTTTAATCTTAACAGTGATATCATTACCTACAAAGGTATTAACGGGTTAGACTCAATTAAAAGCAGTCAGTGTTTTGTAAAACGTGTTAATAAATTTAAAAATGAGATATATGTTAATGGTTGGGTTAAAGGTGCTGCGAAAAGTAAACAACCAGTTATTAGAATTCATATTGCAGGCACAATACGAAACTTCTTTGCGATAGATTGTTTTGATAACAGCGGAACAATTAATGATCTTGTTGTTAAAGTCTATGTTAATGGCATAAAACAAGATATCACACAATATGATATTTTCAGACAAGCAGATAAAGCGTTCGTGAGATTTTTTGAAAATCTTAACGTAGGGGATGTTGTTAAGTTAAAATGTTATACACGAGTAGATAAGAATCAAAATGGATTCTATGATATACCTATTAATTTACAAAACAACCCAGACAACGAAGATGTTACCACATTTACCTTTGGTGAAGTTTTAGACCATGTTGATAGTATTGTAGAAAATTCTACAAGATTTTTTGGAAAATTTCCTGGTTCTAGTAATCTAAGGGACGCAGGATTTGTTACTAAGTTTGGAACAAAATTTGTTCAACATTCGGGTCCTATTTCTGCTCTAGGATATCACTTAGTAGATAGTCAAGCTAATATAATTAAAGGACTTAGACAGGCTAATTTAGAATATACTAAATTCAAAAAATCAGTTTTATTAACAGCTGAAAATATTGGTATTGACGCTGAACCTAGAATTATGTTAGATGCAATATTGAAAGACATAGTTTCTAGTAAGAATGGATCTATGCCTTATTCATTCAGCGACATGTTAGGATTTACAAATTATAGTTTAGTAGAGCATGAAGTTATCGATCAAGATTTAAATCTATTTGCGTTAGCAACTACATTTAATTTACAAACTCTTAGTAATAAAGCAGTCGGTGTATATCTCAATGGTGAACAATTATTACATGGTTCACAATATGATTTCACAGATGAAGGTTTCGTTAGAATACTTGCCAATATTCAATTAGGTGACAAGATAGAAATTAGGGAGTATAATAACACTGATGGTTGTTATATTCCGCCAACACCTACAAAGTTAGGATTATATCCTGCATTTGAACCTAGCATTTTTACAGATGATAGTTATCAAACTCCTAAGTTAGTTATACAAGGACACGATGGCAGCATCACAATGGCCTACGGTGACTATAGAGATCACATCCTATTAGAATTTGAAAAACGAATTTTCAATAATATCAAACAGCAATATAATACTGACATTTTTGATATCCATGATTATGTTCCAGGTTATGGTCGTATTACCGGGATTGGTCGTAAAGAGCTTGACAACATTTTAAAAATAGATTTCTTAAAATGGGCTCAGTATGTAGATCAAGATTATACTAGAACTGATTATTTTTATGAACTCGGTGACGAGTATAGTTACAATTATGGCAAAGCTAAGGGCCCCAGGGGCGGCACTTTACCTGGTTTCTATAAAGGAATTTATCGTTGGATATTTGATACTGAGCGTCCACACAGCCATCCTTGGGAATGTTTAGGATTTACAGTTAAACCTAGTTGGTGGGAAGAAGTCTACGGTCCTGCTCCTTACACAGTTGATAATCAGGTATTATGGGAAGATGTACAAGAAGGTATCATAAGAGAGCCTGGTAAAATACCTGTTAGAAAATTAAAATATAAGCGTATTGGTGCAGCAAAATATGCACCTGTTGACGAATTTGGAAACCTTGCTGATCCGTTGACTGCTGGTATAGCTCAAGATTTCTTGAACAGTAATGCTAGAGATAACATGAAGTTTGGCGACGGGTCCCCTGTAGAATCAGCCTGGAGAAGAAGTAGTGCATATGCGTTTTCTTTAATTACTGCTATTCTTTTGAGTAGGCCAGCAGATGTGTTTAGTCGTTGTTACGATCTAAGTAGAACAGCAAAAAATAAAGCAGGTCAACTTGTCAATGTCGATACAGGGCTACGTTTTAATATTGCTACAATTGCTAAACCTAGTACAATGTTTGATGTGGGCTCTAGAGTTTTCACAAGCGGACTAGTGGATTATATCTACGGCAGATTAATGAGCAAAAATAGTCTGCAAATAGACACTTACATTGATAATTTAAACCGTCTAAGTGCTCAGATGGCATTTAAGTTAGGAGGGTATTCTACCAAAGATAAGCTGAAATTATTATTAGACAGTAGAACTCCTAATGCTCAAGGTTCAATTTATGTCCCTGACGAAAATTATAATATCTACACTGTAAAATCTAGTGTAGTGGAGAATGTCAATTATAGCGGTGTAATTATTGAAAAGCTTGCCGAGTCGGATTGGAAACCTGCTAGAGAATATGTAACAGAAGATATTGTTATATATGAAGGGTATTCATATATTGCTCAACGAGCCAGTGTAAATCAAAAGCCAGCAAATAATGTACAATATTGGCAGCGTTTCGACAATAAAGAAACAGCTAGAGTGGGATTCGTTGTAAGAGGTTACAATACTACGAATAACGTATTCAAATATTATCAACCTATTTCTTCTGCGAAAGATAGTGCTATTAGAGTAGGTGCTGTTAGTGAAGAATTTGTAATTTGGCAACCTAATAAATTTTATAGCAAGGGAATTATTGTACAAAACAATACAAATTACTATAGAGTATTAAAAGATTTTGTATCACCTACAGAGTTTGATACAGAAAATTTAGCAAAGATTGTTAGACTTCCTAGTGTCGGCGGAATTACAGCTATAAAGAAAAAGAAGTTTGATACCGATACAGTTTTAGAAATGCCTTATGGTACCATACTGAATGACATACAATCTGTTGTTGATTTCTTATTTGGCTATGGAAAATATTTAGAAACAGTTGGATTTGATTTTAGTTACTTCAATCAATCTATTAACACAGTAACTAACTGGACATATGCAACAGCAGAATTTATGTTCTGGGCAGCTCAAGGATGGGCACCAGGCAGTGTTATTAGTATTAGTCCGGGTGCCGATGAAATTAAATTTAAAAGAAAAAATTATGTAGTCGATAATCAATTAGACAATTATTATGACTATACTATTTTCCAAGGTAACGGCACACCAGTTGACTTTGATTTATTCAGTAGTCTAAGGCAAGACAATGAATACGTTATTAGACCTCGTGATACCGATGAAGGTATTTTCAACATAGATTTGAATCTAGTTCAAGTAGAAAATGTTGTAGTTATAGACAACGTTACTGTGTTTAATGACACAATATACGATAAGTCTGCAGGATATAGACAAGAACGAGTTAAGGTTGTAGGATATAGAACCAGCGACTGGAATGGTTCTTTCGCAGTACCTGGATTTGTCTACGACCAAGCAATTGTATCAGATTGGCAAGCATGGAAAGATTATACTGTTGGCGATCTAGTGAAATATAAAGAATTTTATTATGCAGCTAACACTAGGATAACAGGCAAGTCAGAATTTGATTTTTCAGATTGGCAAAAACTTGATGACAGACCTCAGGCTAGATTCTTGCCTAACTGGGATTATAAAGCTGCACAATTTGAAGATTTTTATGATTTAGAAACTGACAATTTTGATATTGACCAGCAGAAGTTAGGCCAACATTTAATTGGTTATCAAGATCGTCAATATCTAGCAGACCTTATTAACGATCCTGTAAGCAGATACAAGTTCTATCAAGGGTTTATTACTGAGAAAGGTACCATAAACAGTATCACTAAGTTATTTGATAAATTAGGTTCAGTTGATAATACAAGTATAGAATTCTACGAGGATTTTGCCTTCCGCCTAGGACAATACGGTGCAGTAGACGGATTCAAACAGGTAGAGTATCTATTAGACGAAACTAAATTTAGACTAAATCCGCAGCCTATCGAGCTTACAGATCAAGAGCAAAGTGATAATAATCTTATATACACTATACCTTCTTTAGACACTTACAGTTCTTACGACGGCTACGATCATAATCCCTTTCCTCTAACAACTACAAAAAACAATTATATAAAAACTGCGGGTTATGTAGATGATAACGATGTTGCTAAAATTTATAGAACTCTAGAAGACGTTGTTGGCAGTGATATTTTAGAATGGACTGTTGGCGATTATGCTTGGGCCACCTTTGAAGATCAATTCTGGAATGTTTATAGATTCCAACAAGGTCCAAGTGATTTAATTGCAGTGTTAGAAACAGATGATGGTTTTGCCTTGCAGTTTGAGGGCAATGTACCTGAGGAATATGCTGTTGGGTCTGTTATAGGTATTACTAACATAGCTGCTATCGAAGGGTTCTGGTTGGTCAACAAAGTTGAACTTGACAAACTCTATATCGTTACTGGTGTTTCAATTACTGATATAACTAACCTTGATAGTACACCGCCAGTGCTTTATAGATTTGTCAGTGTACGTTATAATACAATTGACGATTATGATTTCACTAAAATTAATCAATTTAAGAACGGTGAATTATTATGGGCAGATACCAGCAGTGTTTACAATCGCTGGCAAGTGTGGAAAAATGAACCTGCATACCAAGGTATAAAATACGATAATACTAGTTCAACTTTTGCTTCTAGTTTAGCTGTTGATTCAGATAGATTAACAATGGCTGTTGGTAATACAGGTACAGAAAATGTAACAATATACTTTAGAACTAGCGACACACTTGACTATACTGCTCAATTCAGTGTAAGCAACCCTGCAGAGTATATTTCAAATACAGACTTTGGTAACTCTGTTGCTATTTCACCTGACGGTGAATGGTTAGTTGTTGGTGCTCCAAATGCAAGTTGGATAAGAACCAAGTACCGAGGTATGTATGACCCGGCCGCGGATTATGACACTGGGGATATTGTTAGAAATAAAAATTGTTATTGGGAAGCGAGAAATCCTGTAACACCAGGACATAACGACAGCAGCATTATGTTTACTAATGATGACTGGAGATTGCGTCCTAATATTCCGCTAGATGTCGACGGCGACGCAGGTATTGCTACACAGGGATTTATTTCATTCTATAGAAAAGGACCTAACAATACCTATGTGTTACAGTATTCTATAACAGAACCTGCCAAAGATGCAGATCAAAAGTTTGGTACTAAATTAAAAATTATCAGTGTTGGGTCAAGTTATCGTTTATTTGTAAGTGCTCCCGGCTTTAATCAGAATCAAGGCAAAGTATTCATCTATGATTATGTTGAGAACGGAGACAGCACTGATGGATGGAATCAAGCCTATAATAAAAAATTCAAGGGAATATTCGATACACACTATGGTTATGAAGTAGGCGACATAGTCTATTTTAACGGTAAATTATATAAAGCATTAGTTGCCATAGCCAATGATGGTAGCACTATTGATGCAAATAGCCAAGACTGGCAAGAATATACAGGAAATGATTTCCTACCATTTAGACCGCATCCATATGGTGATGCTACATTCCCCTTTGACAGCAGCAGTTATCTAGCAGGTGGTTTTGACGACCTGTCTGATAGTGCATATTTTGATAGTGCTATTGGATTATATTCAACTGTAGAAAATGTCAAGCGAGGAGACAATTTTGGTTATGATTTTGACGTAAGTGCAGACGGCACAACATTAGTCATCAGTGCCCCGTATGCAGATGATGCAGACTATGATAAGTTTAAGGGCACTTGGCGTCTGAGAGATCGTGCTTTATACCAACAGGGCGATGTTGTTCGATATAACTTAGATTACTACATCTGTAGAATACCTAATCCTGCTGCTACTAACTTTGACAGCTTAACAGAATGGGAACTGATTAGACCCTGGGCAGGCCATAGATCTGGTAAAGTATTTGTGTATAGATTTGCCTCAGGCGGATATCAATTTACACAAGAAATAACGCCTACAAGCATTCCGAATCTGCCAACTACTACTGTAATAGGTATCACTAACAGAATTGGAAGCAGTGTTAGTTTAAATGCTGTTGGCGATAAGCTTGCATTAGGTGTGCCATTGTTTGATGATAAAGAAGCTGATTCTGGTGCTGTGTTAGTATTAAAGAACAGTCTAATTTCCAGTACGTTCCCTGATTTTGTTTATGAAACTGTAGTGAAGCCTGCTTATCCAGATAGCAATGAACAGTTTGGTTATAGAGCAAAATTTAATTCTAGCGGTGATCAACTTGTAATTGTTACAGCATCTGGTAAAAATGTATTACCAATTAC
>Ga0129333_10002189_pt1 | contig 18098 bp, 17 predicted proteins | sample CPB6_08_DNA_FD_94474 | JGI IMG/M metagenome (GOLD analysis project Ga0129333, IMG submission 94474) | Freshwater to marine salinity gradient microbial communities from Chesapeake Bay, USA - CPBay_Sum_0.6_0.8_DNA | ecosystem: Environmental > Aquatic > Marine > Coastal | place: USA: Chesapeake...
GAAGGTAGCCAAGGCTGGAGACAGCATGACTGGCAACCTTGATTTTGGTGGAACAAACAAGGTAACAAGCCTTGCAGCACCAACATCTAATGGAGATGCAGCAAACAAACTTTATGTTGATACAGCAGAAACAGACGCTGTAGCAGCAGCAGGAACTTACACAGATGGACAAATCACAACAGTTTCTGGAAACCTTACAGCACACGAGAATGCTACAACTGGCGTTCATGGTGTAACAGGAACAATCGTTGGAACATCTGATGCTCAGACACTAACCAATAAGACAATTGATGGCTCAAGCAATACAATTTCAAACATTGCTAATGCATCACTTGTAAATGACTCAATTACCATTAACGGTTTTGATACAGGCCTTGGTTCAAGTGTAACCCTTGATACTGACGATGTAGCAGAAGGCTCAAGCAATCTTTATCACACATCTGCTCGTGCTAAGACTGCAGCAGCAGAACTTCTAACTGGTGCAACTCTTCAAAATATTCAGATTACTGGAAACGGATCTGGCCTTACAATTACCGCAGAAAACGGTGTAGCAGATTCAACTACTAACGATCTTGTTGAAGGAACTGGACCAGGATCAAATCTGTACTTTACAAATGCTCGTGCAGTATCTGCTCTTGAGGCAGTCACACCTGACTTCCCTGCAGTAGAACTTGCTTCTGTTGCAAAGCAGGTAGCAGCATCTGCAGAAGTTGCAACTGCAAGCACAAGTACTGCAGTTTCATGGGACAAAGCAAACTATCGTTCTGCCGAATTCCTTGTAAAGATTGCAAATGGCTCACATACAGATGTTTCAAAAGTTATTTTAACTCTAGATTCTTCTGATAATGTAGCAGTAACAGAATATGCGATGGTAGGAACAAACGGTTCACTTGGATCTGTTTCAGCAGATGTAAGTGGTTCAGATGTACGCCTTCGTGTAACAACTGGCAACAATAACTCAACAGTTTCTGTTGTTGGAACACTTTTAGTATAAAAAATAAATAAAAAGAGGGAGTGGTAATCTTGGCAACAGTCAACAAAGACTTCAAGGTTAAAAATGGACTTATCGTCGCTGGTGGCGGTTCGTTCGGAGGAACGGTAGTTGTAGGAACTCCTACAGATTCTAGCCACGCTGCTACTAAGGCATACGTTGACTCAGTAATTGGCGGTATGGAAGTTGGGGCTACCGCTCCCTCTACACCAGATAATGGAGATTTATGGTTTGACACAGTAACAGAAAGAGTAAATGTATACTACAGTGGTTCCTGGTTAACAGTAGCAAATGTAGAGGATACACTAAATCTTCCAGATCATATCCACGATACATCAATTGATGGCAATGGTTTAATAGTTACTAACTTTGTTGATGCTGGTACATCATATGATCCTCAAGCACCTGGACAGGATGCTGGGGATCCAAATAGTTCCTCTTGGAGCGTATTATATGATGGTGGAGTAGCAACAGATAACTTCAATTAAAAATTGATGTTATAATAGGAAAAGAAATACATGGTAGAAATACCACAAGGAGAGATATAAATGGCAACAAGAATGCAACAGCGCAGAGGAACTGCCTCAACATGGACATCTGCTAACCCAATACTTGCAGCAGGTGAAATTGGCTTTGAAATAGACACAAATAAATTTAAAATAGGTGATGGCAGCAATCGTTGGGCAAACCTTACATATTTTTCTGATAGTGCTGCAATAACAAATCTAATTGATGGCGCTCCCGCTCTTCTTGACACATTAAATGAGTTAGCAGCAGCAGTTGGAGATGATCCAGCATTCTTTACAACAGTTACAAATAATCTTGCTCTTAAGGCCCCTTTGGCTTCTCCAGCATTGACTGGAACTCCTACTGCACCTACCGCAGCATTAGGAACAAACACAACACAGGTAGCAACAACAGCGTTCGTTGATGCTGCTATCGAAGCACTAGCAAGTAGAAACTTAGTACTTGATGGTGGCGGAGTATAAAAAAAATGAAATATAATGTACTTAAATGTACTAAGGAGAGATAAATATGGCAATTAGAATGCAACAGAGAAGAGGAACCGCAGCACAATGGACTGCAGCGAATCCAACTTTAGCAGCAGGAGAAATCGGATTTGAAACCGATACCAACCAGTTCAAAATTGGAAACGGGTCTTCAACATGGTCTGCTCTCTCCTATTTTAAAAATTTAGATGGTCTTGACGGAGTAGGTGGAATTGTAACACTAGACTCTGCTGGTTTAATTCCAAGTGATAAACTTCCAGATCAATATTTAACAGATAAAATTAATACAAGAATTGGAGAGGTTGTAGGCGCTGCTCCAACAACACTAGATACACTTAATGAAATTGCAGCAGCCTTCAACAATAATCCAAACTATGCCGACTCTGTAACTGCAGCATTGGCAGATAAGGCATCATTAACACAATTAGCATCAAAGGCACCACTAGAATCTCCTACTTTTACAGGAACTGCAGTATTTGATGCAGCAACATTTGCTGGAGAGGTTAATGTTCCAACACCACAGTCATCAGATGACTCTACAAAACCTGCAACAACAGCATTTGTTCAAGACAAGGTCGAAGTGTTATCTGCAGGAATATTAGCGCTTGAAACATCAACAGATGGAAGTCTTGACACAATTACTACAAATGTTCAAGGTATTGCAGAAGATGTAGCAGATTTGCAAACAAGCGTTACATCAATAAATACATCAATTACAAGTATTAATGGAGATGTTGCAACTCTTCAGGCAAATGATATTTCACAAACAAATAGCCTAACAGAACTTGATACACGCTTAGACGCAGCAGAATCAACTATAACTGGAAATTCTGCATCAATTTCAACAATAAATACAACTTTATCAAATATTGCAACAGATATATCTTCATTAGATGGAAGAGTCGATTCCACTGAATCTGATATTTCATCAATTGATACTACAATTCTTGGAGTCCAGGGAGATATTTCATCAATTAATACCACAATTTCTGGTATTCAGTCTGATGTTTCTGATTTAGATTCTAGTCTAACTTCTGCACAGTCTAATATAAGCACTCTACAAAGCGATTTGTCAGATGCTAACTCAGATATTACAACATTACAAACAAATTTATCAACTCTAGATACAAATGTTGATGCAATTGATACAAGAGTAACAGCAGCAGAGTCTGATATTACATCTTTACAGACAAGTGCAACATCTGCTTCAGGACATGCGAATGCAACAACAAATGTTCATGGTATCGCTAATACTGCAGATCTTGCAACAAAGTCTTATGCAGATAATGCAAAAACAGACGCAATTACAACATCTGCAACTGCAATTGCTCTAAAAGCAGATATTGCGTCCCCAGCATTGACTGGAACACCAACTGCTCCAACAGCAACAGCAGGTACCAATACAACTCAAATTGCTACAACAGAGTTCGTTGGAACAGCAGTAGCAAATCTTGTTGCATCAGCACCAGCAGCACTAAATACTCTTGATGAACTTGCTGCAGCCCTTGGCGATGATGCTAACTTTGCATCAACAGTAACTACATCACTTGCAGCAAAAGCACCAACTGCAAGCCCAACATTTACTGGAACGGTTGCTTTACCAGCAGCATCATCGGTAACTCTTGGTGGAACTGCTCTTTCAACAACTTTGGCAACAAAGGCTGATAATGCAGCAACAATTAATACAATGAGTGGATCACACACAATTGTTTCTGCAGATGTCAGTAACATTCGTGAAATGAGCGCTGGAGGAACAATAACAATTCCTGCAGATAACTCTTTCTGGCCAGTTGGAGCATCTATGGATGTTATTCAAACTGGATCTTCACAGGTTACAGTTGCTGGAGGTGCTGGAGTAACCGTAAATGCAACTCCAGGGTTGAAGTTACGTGCTCAATGGTCCTCTGCAACAATTCTTAAGAGAGCAGCCAATACCTTCGTGGTAATGGGTGACCTCTCAGCATAAATAGTAGTATAATTTAAAAATAAGGAGATTGATTTAAATGGCACTATCAAGAAGCAGAGGTAGAACAGTAAGAAAGTCGGCAGTACCTGCATTTGACACATCTTACTCAAGATCTTCATACCAATCATATTTATCTAATATTGGTTTGTTCTATTCAGAAAGTTCTACAAATACTTCTGATAGTGGTTTAGATCAAAGATGGGGTTCACAAAATATAACACCTGGTACTATTGTTCCTTTTGGAACTACAATTGGTATCAATTATTATATTTATGTATACCCTGGCTTTAGCCATTATGCTGGTTTCTATCATGGTTTCTACCATGGTTTTGGTCACTATGCTGGATTTACCCACTATGCTGGATTTACCCACTATGCTGGATTTACCCACTATGCTGGCTTCACCCACTATGCTGGATTTACCCACTATGCTGGCTTTGGTCACTATGCTGGATTCTATCATGGCTTCTACCACAGTTTTACTCACTATGCATCGTTTTATCATGGCTTTAGTCACTATGCAGCATATTACGGTGGATTCTATCATTCATTCGGACACTATGCCGCATTCGGACACTATGGCGGATTCTATCATTCATTCGGACACTATGGCGGATTCGGACACGGTTACGGTGGATTCTATCATGGATTCGGACACGGATATAGCGGATTCGGACACAGTTACGGTGGATTCTATCATTCATTCGGACATCGTGGATACTCAATTGGTGGACAAACAGGTATCCTAACGCCAACAGGAACTATAGTTGCAGAAAATGTAAAAGTTGGAGACATCCTTCTATCGCTAGATGTATCTGAAATAAATATGGAAAACTTTGATCCTGCAACATGGTATTCAGAGGCACTTTCTGGAAACGGTATTGTAGAAACAACAGTTGTATCAGTATCAAGCAGGGTTTCTGCAGAAGCAGTGTCTATCAATGGAGACATATTTTCTACAAGCCACTGGATTTTAACTAAAAAAGACGGTATCGTAAAGTTTATGAACTCTACGGATATAGATACAACATATGAGGTGTATAACTCTGCAACTATGGACTGGTCTCCAGTAAGTTCTGCATCAGTTATTGCTTATATTGATAGAGTCTATACTATCAACTGTGAGCCATACGACATGTTCTTCACTAATACAGCATTAGTGTATGACTCAGTAGAATAGTCATAGAAGTGACTAGACTTCCAAATCATAATTATTATTCTGATGAATGGTCAAATGAACCATTTGTAATTCCAGATAGCATAATAGCGCTTAATGAAAAAAGAATAGGCAGTGCCACTCCCTATAGCATAAGTCCTCAAATTGCTGCATTTACTAGAAAGTATAGTGAAAAAGTACAAAGTGAGGAAAATTATGAGGCATCGCAGTTTGCACAATATGAGGTAGATTGGCAAGAAGAATATCGTGAAGAAAAACACCTATTTGTTCCTCAGAATAGATGGACCCATGAAGTTGTAGAGCCTCCAATTAATATTAAAGACAATCTTTATAAAATAAACATTTCTGCTGATGCTTATCCACACCTTAAGCCATTTGAACATAAGTATGAAAATTCGGGAACTATTATTCGTGGCAATGAATATAAATTTATTACAAGAACACTATATAGATATGTTGATATAACTAAAAATTTTGTAAATGAAAAAGATCTAGATGATGAATGGTGTCCAAGAATATATGTATGGAAAATAAGGTGGTTGCCTCAAAAACCAGCCAAACTAACATTTTTCACTAATGAGGATATGGTATACTGGAAGTCACCAGAAACAGTTATTGATACTAATGATATTCCAGAAACTGAAGAGGGAGTGGTTGATGTGCCAGTAATATTTAAGCGAGGTATAAAGAGTGCTATGCATTATATAAAGCATGACACAACTATTCTATATATGAAAGTAGATTTTTATGAAGAGCAATAAAAAGAAAATAACCTTTATTCCTAAAAATGAATTTGTTATTGAATATACACATAAACCAGAACCAATGGTTAAAAATTTACCAGCCTGGTGGAGAAAAGTTCATCCATATGTTAATGGAGAAAAAAAGGTTATACGGGGACAGTATAACGAAACTGTAAAAAAGTGTCCTGGAATACTGGATCTTTTGTCAACAGGATATTTATTAAAAACTCCTTGTGATATTTATGTAGATGCAACAGGACCAAAATTAACTTGGCAAGTTCATGACGCACATAAAGAGTCTGTTGCAGTTCATTCACAAGAGCAGGTAGAGGGTTGGGATTTTGATAAAGAAGAGTGGATGGAGGATATATTTAGAATTCATCCTATGTGGGTAGTTGCTACATCAAAGGGTTACAGTACATTATTTATACAACCATCATTTCATACAAGTCTACCATTTGAAATTGTTCCAGCAATTGTAGATACAGATTTATATCCCTCAGATGGGCCATTCTCAATGCGTATTAAAAGAGGATTTAAGGGAATACTTGAGGCAGGCACACCACTAGTTCAGTGTATACCATATAAAAGAGAAGAGTGGGAATCAAATATTCTAGAAAAACCAGATTTAAAAGTTCTTGGCTCTATTCCGTGGAAATTAAGACACAAGTTTGGTGGAGCATATAAAAGATTGATGTGGGAAAAGAAGGTATTTAATTAATGGATAAGTTTGAAGAAAAATATGCAAACCCAGCACCACTAGAGGACTTAACTGTTCAGTTTTATACTTCTACTGCATATATAAATACTACACCTGGTCCAGAACCAGCAATTAATAATCTTCCAGATTGGTGGAAAGATAGACCTATTTATCAGATGAATGATCAAATTGATAGACTATCAATAATGAATAATCGTGGAGCAGATTCAGCATCAATTAGCGTAAAGCATTGTATGCCATTCTTTGATGCTATTACCTGCGGATATCACTATTTACTTCCTACAGATGTTCATGTTGCAAAAACAGATGATCCAGATAGACCAGATATTTGGTGGGATGAAGATGCACCAAGACCAATTGAGATGCGTGGACACTTAGAACTTCCAGTTCCTTCTGGGTGTTATCCAATACATTTTGTTTGGGATATGCGATGGGGTACTAAAATGCCAGAAGGCTGGTCGGCAATGATTACACATCCAATAGATAGATACGATTTGCCATTTTTTACAATGACTGCGATCCAAGATTCAGATAGATGGTTTACTGGAAATGTTGTTACGTTCTTTTTGAGAAAAGATTTTGAAGGAACAATTAAAAAGGGTACTCCAATTATGTCTATTATTCCAATAAAGAGAGCAAACTGGACAATGGAGGTAGACCACAAATTACAGGCAGAAGGTCTATGGGATCTTGAAAGAAAAAGAAATTATATTTATGGATTCTATAAAAAACATAGATGGATAAGAAAGAAATATAGATAGGGGAAAAAATGGAAAAGCAGTATGAGTATGGCGATGCCAATCAACCAAGTAATAGCAAATCAACAAAAGAGCATAAATTCTTTGAAAGACAGATAGAGATGAATGATCTAGAACAACTAGAGAAACTTTTAGTTCATCAATATGAAAGAATTAATCGTGGAGAACTTATTAAAGGAGATAAAAATGATAAAACTCCTTGGGACAATTCTGGTAGCGTAACCACAATGAACTGGAACAAATATAATGTATTCCAATTCTATGATGCAAATATTCACACGTTATTCAGAGCAGTAAGAGATATGACAATTGATGCATGTAACCATTACGAATTAGACTTTATTAAAGAGCAGTTTTATGTTCAGGGATGGTTTAATGTTAACTATAATCATATTGGAAAGTTAGATTGGCACGAACATGGTGGAGAAGGATCTCCTCATTTTCATGGATATTATTGCGTTAAGGCAGAGCCTTCACAAACACACTATAGAGTTTTTGAAAAAGAAATTGCAGTAGATAATAAAAACAATCGTGCAATTCTATCAGAAACAGGACATCCTCATGCAATGGGTGACTGGTCTTGGGATGGACCAAGAATTACTATTGCTTATGATGTAATCCCACTAAGATTTATTCCAAAGGAGTGGGAACAACACTGGATCCCATTGATATAGGAGGTTATAATGGAAGAAGTAAAGATAAACGTTTCTGGCAAGTATGAGTTTACTGTCATTAAAGAGTTGGCAGATATTCTTGTTCAAGAATGCTCAGATAATATTAAAATCGTTGAAGGATAATTATGCATGGAATCTCCATTGCTCTCTTACTCTCTATAGTATCCTTGATAGGGTTTTTAGTTATTTATAAATATACAATAGATACTAGACTCACTATCAAGGAACTTAGGTTAGATCGTGATACCTATAGAAACAGTATTTGGAATTTTATGAAAGGTATGGATAAAGAAAGAAAGCGTATGGCAGAAAGAAATGCTCAACAAAACAATATGGCCTACCTTGAATTAAAGAAAAAAATTAAAAAATTGCACGATGATATTGCTGATACAGATTTTGATAGTTATGAAAATGTAAAGTCTGAAATACTTTCAGCATTAAAAGAAATAGACTCTTATGGCGATTAATATTAAAATAAATAAAGATTGTCAGGCTTGGGGGCAGTGCGTGTTTGATGCACCAGAAGTTTTTGATCTTGTTGAAAGTGAAAGAAAAACCTGGAAGTATAGCGTTGAAGACTCTTTATTAGAAAAGGTTAAGACTGCACAATTACATTGTCCTAATAGAGCAATATCATTTGAGGTAATTGAAAATGAATAAGATTAAATGTTTGATTATTGGTCACAAGATAGAAGAATCATCTTGTCCATATACGATGAGAACTTATCAAACCTGTATCCGTTGTGGATCTAAAGGTATTAAGTCTGAACAATAAGTATCAATAATAACTTGAGAGTTTACAAAAATTAAAAACTCTGCTATACTTACACAATCACAGTTTTTTAAAAGGAGAAACACATGTCAGATTTTTTTAGTTTTCGTTTACCAGATGAGTTCATAAATGAGTATAAGTCAAAGGAGTCGCCCTTTGGTTTTATAGACGCTGGTGGCAACTCATTAGGAGAGATTACGTTTATTCGTACCTACTCCCGTATGAAGGAAGATGGGACTAAAGAACGCTGGCACGAGGTTTGCCGTCGTGTAATTGAGGGCATGTATTCAGTCCAAAAGAATTGGGCTAAAGAAAATAGGCTTCCATGGAATGACTATAAAGCACAGAAATCTGCCCAAGAAGCATTTCAACGGATGTTTGAATTAAAATGGACTCCACCAGGTCGTGGTATGTGGGCATTTGGAACTCCAATGACTATGGAAAAAAGAAATTCTGCTGCACTTCAAAATTGTGCAATGGTATCTACAAAAGATTTAGATAAGAATGATCCAGGTGCATTATTTGCGTGGACAATGGATGCCTTGATGCTTGGTGTTGGTGTTGGGTTTGATACTGTTGGACAGGATAAGAATTTTCAAATCTATGCCCCAACAGAACCAGTTGTAAAATATGAAATACCAGATACACGTGAAGGCTGGGTCGAATCAGTTAGACTTCTCCTTAACTCATTTCTTAGACCAAACCAAAATATTCAAGAGTTTGATTACAGTCTAATACGACCTCTAGGAGCACCAATTAAGGGCTTTGGAGGGGTCGCCAGTGGCCCAGAACCACTGATTAAGTTACATAACAGCATTCGTAAGGTAATCGGTACTAGAACAGGCGAAATACTTGATTCTAGGGCTATAGTAGATATTGTTAATTTAATTGGAACATGCGTTGTTGCTGGAAATGTTAGAAGGTCTGCAACGCTTGCATTAGGTGCTTCTGGAGATGATTCTTTTATTAATTTAAAAAATCCAGATGTATTTCCAGAAAGAAATTCCTTCGATCCAGAAAATCCAGGATGGGCCTGGATGTCTAATAATTCTATATCTGCAACAGTTGGAACGAATTACGAACAATATGTTGACAGAATTGTAGATAACGGAGAGCCAGGCTTCATATGGCTTGATGTTGCAAGAAACTATGGCAGACTTAAGGATGCGCCAGACGGTAAGGATTATAGAGTAATGGGTTTTAATCCTTGTGCAGAGCAGCCACTAGAGTCATACGAACTCTGTACACTTGTAGAAGTACATTTAAATCGTCATGAATCCAAGGAAGATTTTTTGCGTACCCTTAAGTTTGCCTATCTATATGGTAAAACTGTAACTCTTGTTCCTACACATTGGCAACAAACAAATGGAATCATGCAGCGTAATCGTCGCATTGGAACATCGCTTACAGGTATTGCATCATTCTCAGATAAAAATGGTTTGCCAACAGTCCGTGAATGGATGGATGAGGGATATAATACTATTCGTAAATATGATCATCAATATTCCGAATGGCTTTGTGTTCGTGAATCAATTCGTGTAACAACTGTAAAGCCTTCAGGATCAGTTTCTATTCTTTCTGGTGCGACTCCTGGAGTTCACTGGGGACCTGGAGGAAACTTTTTCCTTCGTGCAATTAGGTTTGGTGAGACAGATCCTATGATGCATTTATTTAAAGCAGCAGGATATAAGATTGAAAAAGATGTTGTATCACAAAATACATCTGTTGTTTATTTTCCAGTAAAATCTGGACATGCACGTTCCGAAAAAGATGTAACGCTATTTGAAAAGATTGCTCTTGCAGCAACTGCTCAAAAGTACTGGTCAGATAATGGAGTTTCTGTAACTCTTTCATTTGATAAAGAGTCAGAATCTAAACATGTTGCTCCAGCGCTGCATATGTACGAGGGGCAATTGAAGGCCGTATCATTTTTACCTATGGGCAATACAGTATATCCACAACAGCCATACACTCAAATAACAGAGGATGAATATAACGAGTATATTGGAAAGATTAAAAAAATTGATTGGTCTGCTATTTATGACGGAGTGGATAACCTTGAAGCCCAGGGAGAGGCATATTGCACTACAGATTATTGTGAAATAAAAATATCGTAGTATGATAAAATAGACTTATTATGTCTAGTCCATCGAACCTATACGCAGAAAAAATATTTTCGGAACACCCGACAGTTCTTTGGGCTTTGGACGATCAGGCAGACTATATTTCTTTAATTTCAGAAAATGATCGCAAAGTATATAATTGGACGGTAACTGGTGGAACTGCAACTGTAGATTCTACAATGATAGACGAACCATTTCCTTCATCATCAGTTACCAAACTAGTCGGCAATGTAACATCTGAAGATTATTCAAAAATTATTTGTATTAGTGACGAGGTATTTAATTTAGAAGATTTAAATACTTATATGGCAACTTTTTCAATTGGAGCGTACATATATTCTAACAGTCCATATATTTCTGGTATAGAAATAGGGTATCAGTATTACGATGAAACCACAGCATCAACAGTTGAGAAATTAAAAAACTATGGAACATCTGTTTATAATAGATGGATATTTGTTTCTGAAACATTTACAATACCATCTGAAGTTGCAGCAGTAAAATTAGTATTAAAGGTTAACTATATTGGTGGCGCAGAATCGACAGATGATTACATATTTTTTGTTAATGGTGTTACTGCAGGTCAATGGGCAGAAGAGTTTAATTCAAGTTCTTTAGGATCAAACAAAATATCTTTGCCATCATCAATAGCACTTGATCCATCATTTGTAATAGAGGCAACATCTTATGGATTACAAAATACCCCTGGATATTATTTTGTAACTGATAATGCGCTTGTTGCTAAAAACTCTGGTATACCAATTGTTTATGGTTCAGGAAATACAACCATACTTTCTCCAAATAACAATAAGCCATCACTAATAATTCCTGGTTATGGATTTTTAAATGATTCTGGAAAATTTAAAGAGTATACATTAGAAATGTGGTTAAGAGTAAACTCAGACTCATCATCTAGAAAAAGAATCTTTGGTCCAATATCATCAACAGATGGCCTTTATGTAGAAGGACCATTCATACTTTTGAAGGTAGGAGAAACATTTGGATCACATTACATTGGTGAGTGGACAAGACCAATGATCGTACATATTAAATATAGTAATAATTCAGCATCGCTTATGATTAATGGCGAAGAGGTTATATCCTTGAACATTTTAACATCGAGCCTATCATTTCCCAAACTTTTATCTGAATCTGGAAAGACTCAGGACTGGCTTGGATTTTATTCATATGAAGATGTTTCTCCAGTAGAAGTTGATTGTGTGTCTATATATTCTTATCCAGTTCCATCATTAGTTGCAAAAAGAAGATTTGTTTATGGTCAAGGAGTAGAAGTTCCAGAAAATATTAATGCATCATATAGCGGAACATCAATGTTTATAGATTATCCGTTTGCTGACTATTCAAACAACTATATGTATCCAGATCTTGGATCGTGGTCTCAGGCATCCATAGATAACCTATCTGTAACTAATAACTTTTTAACAACAAAAGACTACAAGTTGCCAGAAATATTTTTAAGTAATAAAACTGTAGATGAATTATATGACGCATGTAAGAATTTGCCAACAGAAGATAACTTATATCTTAAATTAAAGCCAACTGGATGGTCTGATACTAATGGATATCTTCTGTTTGATGACATATCTATGGTCACTTCATCTAAAGCATTATATGGTATTTTTAAGGTTTCAAATGTAGTAGGAACCAAGGTATTGTTTAGAATAGATAATGCGGTTACAAAAGAATACTTCAGCATTGAACTTGTTGGAAATAAAATTAAATATTTATTTAAATATGAAGAATTATCTAATGGTCAATCTCAAACAAATATTGATGAAATATATGAGTCTAGTTCAATTTTGGTTGGAGATGACTTTGTTGCTGGAATCGACATACCAACATTTGTAACATATTATGGTGGCAGACTTACTTCGTTTTTTGGTAACTTATCATCAGCAAAATTATATGTTGGTGGATGTAAAGAATTAATCAATACGTTCGATGGAAATATATATCATATTGGTTTTTCTAGTAACAAAAACTTTTTATCTATTTCTCACGTATTCAATTCAACATTAGGAGTACCAGCAGACTTTGAAAATATATTCAATTTATACTCTTCTCAAATAGATTATGATGCAGGACAGTACTACGGAACAAGTCAGTATTTTTGGCTTTATATTTTAGATGGTGGATCGCCAACATCATTTGCAAGCAATACATTAGATATGCATACAGCGACATACACACTTTCTCCAGTTATAGATTTTGACAAGTTTTCTTTAACAATAGATATTCAGGGAACATGGGAAGATCAAATACCTCTCTCATATTTTGCACAGTATGTTACTGATCCACGTGGTGACTCATATTATGATTTAGACTTTATACAATTTAATGTCAATTATCCAGCACCATCTATATTCCTGGAAGAAGAAACAGAGGGTGAATGGACATATGGAGAATTGCATTCTCAATATTCAAACCCAGTTTTAAGAACCTACGAGTCGTTAGATAATCACCTTTTCACAGGATATCTTGACTACAATGATTTAAAAAATAAATCAGAAAAAACCTATAAATATGATACGTCTAATTCTTTAGTAAAATCATACATAACATTTCAATATTTAGAAACAGGTGCAAATGCCCCAGACTCATTTTTTATTAATAAAGAGATGGCTCCAAAGATAGGGATTGTTGATCCACAAGACGACTGGATACAAACAAAGTATGAGATTGTGGATAACATGTTAATTTATCCACCAAAAGGCGCCAACTTCAATGATCTTGCAATAGTTGTAGAACTTAATTTTAAAATTAAAAATGTATTAAAAAATAAAGTACAAGTTAAAAAGTTACAGTTAGCATCTCAGGCCTTCAATGATGTGTCTCCTAACGAAATTGGAACTAGATTTGCAGTGCCAATTTATCCATATAGAAAAACTGGATACTATTATGATTTTAAAAACCAAAATCCATTTACAATTTACAAAGGTAGTTCTCCATATCTTTACTTAACCAGATATTCTGGTATTCAGGTTCGTGGACAATATGATCCACTTGTTAATCGTGGTATTTTTATTCCAATTAATCCAGCATCATCATCAGATTATAAGGTTATGGCAATGCAGGCAGCGATACGGTTTGACGAAGACTTTTTCCCATATGCTCCAACACAAATTTTTGAAATAGAAAGCAAGGACTATTTAATTAAATTCTTTATGGTTGCATCACACCCAGATGGCAAGAGAGCAAGAATTTATGCCATTAATGCAAAAACTGGTCAGGTAGAAGAGGGGATTGGCTTTTACTTAAATGGAAAGATTGTTAAAGATCCAACAATAACGATTAAAGAGTGGTCTTTCCTTGGAATATCATTTTCTAACTTATTAGATTTTACCAATTATGTTGGCTCTATTAAAATCAATGGCCCACTTTTAGTTAATCTAGTTTCTCATTATAAATCTACTAACCTACAGGAAGTACAAAACGTCATTGAAAGACCATGGTTTAGGGTTAAAAGAGATGGCGGATTACAGTTTGATTGGCAATACTGGGATTCTGCATATATTTGGCAGGGGGTACTAGTGCTATCTACAACCTCATATTATGGAGTAAAGCCATCAGACATCTACAAGAGTTATACTGGAACCAACAAAATCATAGTTGACGATACACGAGAATTTAGGCTAAACGGATACCAATATAAGGTTTATGCAGATATTTCATGGCAATCTAAAATCCAAAATGCCGTATAGTATGGTATACTTGTGGTTATGAAAGACCAGAAAAAGCCAAATCTAGGTAAAACTAAAATAAAAGTCATAGACAAAAACTATGATTGGGGCGTTTATGTTTGGAAAAAATCTAATGGTAAGTGGTTTACTGATGGTCAGGGAAACGTACTAAATATCCCAGCAATGAAAGGTGATATTGCCAAGATTGCAGAATTAAAGTCGGCAGCAGCACATTATGGAGAGCCAGATGGTGAAGCAATATTTTTTGCAGGCCTTAATAGAATTTCAGATGAAGAGTATGCAGAGCAACAAGAAAGAATGCGTCAGGGGCTAATTCCAAACCTTAACGATCTTGGAGCAGTGCATGCAGCACAGCAAACAATTAAGCGTTATGGAGCACAAGACTAATGTCAGAAGAAAATGAATATATTATAGGTGCAAGAATTGATAATGCTATTCAGCAAGATGATTCTTTTGCTAAGGCAGATCCATTTAATAAAAACTGGGAAGATCTAAAATCTTTATCTGGACTGGATAACAATTTTAAGCGTAGAGCAGCAAGGCTTTCAAAGGCTAATGAGCCTGGTCAAGCATATATGGATAGTGCAAGAACTAACCAAGTTGGAATTAATGGTGCACAATCAAAAGAAATTAATCCAGGAACCGTATATCGTAACGGCTATGGTTTATTTGATGTTATAACTCCGCCATGGAATCTTTATGAACTTGCAAACTATTACGATACGTCTTTTGCTAATCATGCTGCAATTGATGCTAAGGTAGAAAATATTGTTGGACTTGGATACGACTTTGAAATTTCTCCAAGAACAATGCTTAAGTTAGAGTCTTCAAGCGATAAAGATGCAGTTGGTCGTGCACGTAACAGAATTGAAAGAGCAAAGATAGAATTACGTGATTGGCTAGAGTCATTAAATGACGATGACTCTTTTACCACAACAATGGAAAAAGTCTATACTGACGTACAGGCAGTGGGTAATGGATATTTAGAAATTGGTAGAACCGTAACTGGTGAGATCGGATATGTAGGACACATTCCAGCAACAACAATTCGTGTGAGAAGATTACGTGACGGATTTTTGCAAATAATTGGAAATAAGGTTGTGTATTTCCGTAACTTTGGTGCAACAAATCCAAATCCAGTAACATCAGATACAAGACCAAATGAAATTATTCACTTTAAGCAATACTCTCCACTAAACACGTTTTATGGTGTTCCAGATATTATGTCTGCTATTACATCATTACAGGGAGATCAATTAGCAGCACAATACAACATTGATTATTTTGGAAACAAGGCAGTTCCAAGATATGTTGTGTGGTTAAAGGGTGCAAAACTTTCTGCAGATGCAGAAGATAAAATGTTTAGATTTTTGCAGACTGGCCTAAAGGGACAAAATCACAGAACGCTATATATTCCATTACCAGGTGACACAGATACCAACAAGGTTGAGTTTAAAATGGAGCCTATTGAGAATGGGGTTCAAGAGGGCTCCTTTGAAAGATATCGTAAACAAAACCGTGATGATATTTTGATAGCACACCAAGTGCCTTTGTCTAAGATTGGTGGTGGTGATTCTGGAGCAATAGCAGCAGCACTTGCACAGGATCGTACCTTTAAAGAGCAGGTAGCCAGACCAGCCCAGAGACAAATTGAAAAAATGATTAATAAGGTTATTAGAGAAAAAACTGATATTTTAGAGTTAAAGTTTAACGAACTTACACTAACAGATGAAATTGCACAGTCTCAGATTTTGGAACGATATGTAAAAACCCAGGTTATGGTTCCAAATGAGGCAAGACAGATTCTTGGTTTACCAATGATAACTGGAGGAGACGAACCAGCCCAGTTAAACCAGGGTAGACAAAGAGATGCAGAACGAGTTAATAACCAGTCTGATGGTACAGCCACCGTTGATGGAAGAAATCCCAAAGGCGAGGGCAGGGCATCAGAGTAGGTCATTTTAACACATTAGTAAAAAAGGTTATATAATATATTCTAGTATGACTATATCTAAAGCCCATTGGGATACCAGTGGCGACTCAGTAAGACTTTCCCTTCCATTTGCGAAGGTTGATAAAGAGAGACGTATCGTCTCTGGCTTTGCATCCCTTGACAACATTGATAAGCAAGGCGATATAGTTACAGCAGAAGCATCAATGAAAGCATTCTCTGCATTCCGTGGAAACATTCGTGAAATGCATCAGCCATCAGCAGTTGGAAAAATGGTTTCATTTAAACAAGATAAATACTTTGATCCAAATACAAAAAAGTTTTATAACGGTGTTTTTGTTTCTGCATATGTTTCTAAAGGTGCACAAGATGCATGGGAAAAAGTTTTGGACGGCACATATACAGGATTTTCAATCGGTGGCCGTATGAATAAGTGGGATGACGGATATGATGAGAAGTCAGATTCCACAATTAGAATTATTAAAGATTATGATCTTGTTGAATTATCATTAGTAGATTCACCAGCAAACCAGTTTGCAAATATTATGCAAGTAGAAAAAGTAGATGGTGTTGCTGTTGTTAAGGGTGTAGATGTTGCACTTGAAAATGTTTTTTATGATGAAGAATCTGGAATAGTAATGGTATCTGAAGAAGAGTCAGTACTAAGTCCAACAAATGGAAGCCCAATGAAAAATATAGGTTTCGTTGAAAAAAACGACAACGAAAAGATAGATATGGTCAAATTCTTAGTTGATAGTGCTAAAGGCATTAATACTTCTAAGATCAACAAGGAGGTAAATCCTATGACAGAAGAAACAGCAGTTGTTGAAGAAACAACAGAAGTTACAAAGTCAGAAGAAATCGCTCCAGAGGCAGATGCCGTAGTAGAGGCTCCTGTTGCAGAAGTTGCTGAAAAGTCAGATGAGACTCCAGCAACAGAAGATGTTGCTAAGGCTGAAGAAGCCACAGTAGCAGAAGAAGTTGCAAAGTCTGAAGAGACAGTTGCAGCAGAAACAGTAGAAGAAACTTCAGAAGTATCTAAATCAGATGATGTAGTTGCAGAGTCAATTGCAGAAATCAAGAATACTATTACATCAGCCTTTAGCGATTTAGTAGAAACTGTAAAGTCTTTGCAGGCAGAAGTAGAAATGCTTAAGTCCAGCAAGGTTGATACAGATGCAGTAAAAAATTCACTTGAAGCAGTCGCCAAAGACATTGCTGCAACAAATGAACGTTTTAATGAGTTTGGAAAGAGAGTCGACGCTGTAGAAGCAGATACCGCTTTCCGAAAGTCTGGCGATCTAGGCGAGATCGTGCAGGAACTTCAGATGGAAAAATCTGAAAAATCCCTATGGGGCGGACGTTTCCTCAAAACAGCCGACTTATTTAGATAAGTAAAAAACTTGGAGGTGACAATATGTCGGAAGAAATAAAGAAAAACCAACCAGGAGAATCTGGACAACTCGGTGGAACAACACCAGGTCTTTATC
>Ga0129333_10002190_pt1 | contig 18098 bp, 18 predicted proteins | sample CPB6_08_DNA_FD_94474 | JGI IMG/M metagenome (GOLD analysis project Ga0129333, IMG submission 94474) | Freshwater to marine salinity gradient microbial communities from Chesapeake Bay, USA - CPBay_Sum_0.6_0.8_DNA | ecosystem: Environmental > Aquatic > Marine > Coastal | place: USA: Chesapeake...
CCATCCGGTAGAGATAGAGTATTTGCTCTTTTAGAACCCGGTGAGTACGTTATTCGCAGACCCGCTGCAATGGCTATAGGTAAACGTAATCTAGATCACTTAAATGCTATGGGGCCTAATAAATTCGAAATAGGCGGAGGTCTTTCAGATATAGGAGGTGGATCTTTTGAAGCTGGAGGCGGTTCTGATTATAGTATTGGTTCCGTAACTAGCGAACCTTTAGGAGGTTTTTATTCTTCAGGCTCCGACTATCTAAGTACGTTAGCTAACGATATGCTATCCGGACCATCGCAATCTTCTGGATTTTCTCTGGGAGATTTCATCTCCAGTGCATTTACAAATTCCACCATAGGTAGCGTTGTGACAGGAATTACTGATATTTTCAGCGGTAACAAATCTGTCTCTGAAGTAATAGAAAGCGTAGCGGAAAAAGCTTTTGATGTAGAGAGAGGCGGTATTTCTAATATAATGAGTATGGGCTTACCTTTTGGTGCTAATTTTGTAATTGGCAGTTTACTAGATCTTATATCAGGATTACCGGGAGAGAGAATTTACCCAAGCGGCGACGGAAGAGCGATTGGTGGATATATTAGGCAGATGGCCGCTGGTGGTTACGCAAATCTACGAGATAGTGTGCCTGCTCTATTGGAGCCAGGAGAATTTGTTATTCGTAAACCTATGGCTAAAGCTATAGGAGGAAGTATTCTTAATCAAATGAACGCAACTGGACAAATGCCTGTAGGTAATGTTATGGTTAATGTTAATAATCAAGGTACCCCACAAACTGTTCAAGGAACTCCTAAGATTACTCGTCAAGGAGAAAATATCGTGATAGATATTATAGTAAAAGATATTCAAAATAATGGCCCAATTCGTCAAACCTTGAGAGGAATGAGATAATGCCTCAGACCTACCCTTCAGACGCTACTAATGGTATATATACAATGACCGATAAAAAACCTGATCGCGGTTTTTCTGAAGAAACTAGATATGATAGTATCATGTTTGAAAGTCAGGCAGGATACGAAGCTCGGCGTCAGCGTAGTCGTAGACCTAAAAGACGCTATACCTTAACCTATACTAATATAAATGGTAATTATAAAAAAGCCATTCAAGACTTCTATAATGCAAGAGGTGGAGATTTTGAAGCTTTCTATTTTAATCTTACACATATAAATAGTACTGGTACTGTAGGAGTTCGTTTTGAAGGATCTTTGCAAATCAGTCAAATAGGTAGTGGATCAGCTACCGATCAATCTAAAAATATCTTTACAGTCAGTATTGTTCTGCAAGAAGTATTCATTTAAAGGAGATTAGCTATTACTGCTCGTAATTATGATTATATTTTAACTCTCTCCAGTGTTTCTGGTTTTAAAACAGGTAATGTAGTAGTTGACCCGTCTACTAATGCAGTAGGTCAAATTGCTAACGTTATCTCCTCTACCAATACTTTAAAAATTAAACTATTAGAAGGTACGGATTTTAAAATTGGAGATACTTTAAGAAGTAACACCACTCTTTTATCAGGTACATCAGACAGTTCTAACGTTACTGGAGGTATTTATAGTACTTATACAGAAGTAATTACAGCTACTAGCACTATTACTGGAGTATCTCTTAATAAGTATATTAATGAGAAAAACTCGGTAGAACAAAGACCTCTTGTTAGACTTTATACTATATATTATCCAGGAGAGTGGTATCCTCCAAATGCTAACGGTAATCCTTCTGGAGGCGGAGAAGGATATGCTTGGCCAGCGGGATTCCCGTTCCGGGTAGCGGAAATTAGAGCAGATACTATTCCAGAAAATGATTATAGTGTCTATATGGATGGTATTAGTTATACTCCGTATCCTATCAATAGCGGCTCTATTAGTGTAGACGGTTCTGGTAAAATAGGAGAAATAAACATAACTTTATCTAATTGGGATAATGTTATTACGGATTTAGTCGAAGAGTCTTTTTTAGTAGGCAATAATGCTTCTAACGCTGTAAGCGCTATTGTTAACGGTCAAACTGTTAGTAATATCGATCCCAAAACTAACCCCTTAAACCCAAACTATAATTCAGCTTATGCTCTTAGTAGAGGTGGAAATAATATACCATATGACTATGAGTCTACAATAGCTGCGAAGGGTACTTGGACCCCTCTTAAAAGAGATACCCGAGACTTATTAGGTGGAGTAGTTGAGATTAAATCTACTTATGCTAATTTTTTAGATGTTTGGCCAGAGTATAGCGTAACAGTAGGTTCAACAAGTGGTACTACTATAACAATGAGAAATACTCTTCCATATAGAGTAGGAGATTCAATAACTGCATCTATCTCTTCAGGCGCTACTACTTTTACTATTACAGCAATAACCCCAACAACTATTGTTGTTAACACAGATGTTGGATTATCTACTACTTTTCCGGCTGGTAGCAGAGTTTATATAGTTAACACAGAAAGAGATTCGGAAGCTTACTCAACTGATAGATTTAAAATTGATAGTTTAACTAGTCTAGATGATAGAGCAGCTACTTTTTCTTTAGTTAACTGGCTTCAGTATTTTAAACTTCAACTACCTAAAAGAAAATATTATAAAAATACATGTTCTTGGACTTATAAAGGTAGAGAATGTAAATATCCTGCTAATGCAGACCAATACCCTCTTATACCAAGTTCTAACACTTTAACAGCTAATGGCACCTTGTTAGCCGATGGTGTGAGAGCTAACGGTTTTTTCTCTATTCAAAATGTGAGAGTATATAGTGCGACAGATGATGTATGCGCTAAAAATCTAGAAGCTTGTAGACTAAGAAATAATGAATCTAACTTCGGAGGATTTCCAGGAGTAGGTAGAACATTACCTAGATGACTAATTGGGCTTCTTATCTATCTATTAGTCCTAAAGACTATAATTGTTGGACTTTTATTGAAAAAATACATAAAGACAAAATAGGTATATGGACTCCAGAATTAGAAAAGCTATACTCAGAGCTTAAAACTAGATGGGGATCGAAGATTAACGTTGATCAATTATCTTATATTGCTCAAAATAATCAAGGAATTCAAGTTTCTTTAGCAGAAGTTAAAGAATATGATATATTAGTTTTTTCATTTCCGTCAGGTAGGCCTTACCATTTCGGTCTCTATATAGGTAAAAATCAATTTATTCACTTAAGACATTATCCAAAAATAGACGATTTAAACGGTGAGTGGAGAAATAAATTAAAGGCTATTTATAGACATGATAACAGAACAAAAATTTAGCGAATTAAAATCTCAAATGTCTAAGCATTTCGTTGGAGAGTATCCAAGAGAAGCTTGTGGTATAATTACTAGTGATTGGGAGTATTTCCCATGTAACAATATTAGTCCTAGTGCTAAAAATAGTTTTATCTTAGATCCTGTTGATCTATTAAAGTATGAAGATGTAGCTTGGGGTATTGTACATTCTCACCCAGGTAGCGATAATCCTATACCAAGTGAGCGAGATGCTGCTAGTACAGTATTTGATTGCTATAAATTTATAGTGGGATTCTCAAATAAGTTTTTTATATACTGGTATGATCGCAAACTGGAAACTCTTATTTATGAGGAGTTAACTCCTTATCACTTCAATGATTAAAGTTATATTTCATAAAAGTTTATTACCTTATACAGAAGGTAATAAAGAAATTAACGTAGAGAGGGATAGTTATTTATTTATTACTTTAAACTGTTTAAATCTATTTCCTAAGCTGGAAAAAGTAGCAAAACAACACATAAATAATAGCAAAGAAGATTTAGCGCTAATAGTAAATGGTAAAATTATAGATATAGATCGAGTTTTTTCTCTACCAGAACATAGTGATACTATACATATAGTTCCTATATTTTATGGAGGGGATCCGGCGTCAAGTCTCGCTTTTTTAGTTTCTTTTGCATTTAATACAGTTTTTAGCTTAGTTCAAGGATATGATTTAGGACAAGCATTAGTAAGAGGAGCTATCGGAGGAGCGTTTGCAGCAGCTGGTGCTTATATTGGTGGAGCTATTTTTGGACCCGCAGCAGGAGCTAAAGCTACGACTGGACAGGCACTAGGACAAGCTGTAGTATCTGGAGTCTTTATGGTTTTAAGTAATTTTGTTGCTAACGCTGTTACAGGACCTCCTCCTAAAGACAATACTTTAGATAATAGTAGTAGACAGCAAAATGATCCGTTTGGTAGTATTGAAAATACCACTGGCCAAGATGCTGCAATACCTCTTAACTATGGTATGCTTAGAGTAGGTGGTCATTATCTTAGTATGAATATAGAAACAGCTACGGATCAAAGGCTTTCAGATCCAGAAGTATCTGAAAGTAACTTATTAGACTATAGCGGATTAAGTGGGGGTAATAATGATGGATATGGCAGTTTTGGATTAGATAGAGATTTTGCCAGTATAGCAGGCCAATTAGGAGACGCCCCAACTCCAACAGGTACTTCTGGTTTGACTCCAGATCAATATTAGGAGAAATGGCGTAACATGAAAACAATAATATTTCATAAGAATCTTGTGCCATTAACGGGTATAAAACAGGTGTCGGTAAAAGCAGACACACTTGTCGATATACAGCTATTTTTAGAAGCATTCTATCCTAAATTTTTTAGTCATTTTAAAGTTAATAATCATGTAAGATACACTTTTTTACAAGAGGATGGAACCACTATTCCTAAAAATTGGATTTATCAAAATAAAATACCTCACGAGGTTTGCACGTTAAAAATAGTACCTGTTATTAGTGGAGGTTATCCGGGAGTTTTTGAAGCCATTTCTACTTCCTTAGCTCAATTTAGTCTTTCAGATTTTTTACTTAAGACTGCTTTTAGTTTAGCAGTTAATTTTGCGTTAAGTGCAGTTATCCAAACTTTATTACCACAGCCAACAAAGAGAACAGATCCTACAAGAGAAAACGATATTTTTGGTAGTATAGTTAATACTGCTGATTCTGGTATTTCAATACCTCTTAATTATGGTATGCTTAGAGTAGGAGGTCAATATTTAAGTTCAGAATTAGAAACAGCTACGGATCAAAGGCTTCCAGATCCAGAAGTATCTGAAAGCAACTTATTAGACTATAGCGGGTCAAGCGGTGGTAATAGTGAAGGGTATGGTAGCTTTGGATTAGACAGAGACTTTACTGGTATAGCAGGTCAATTAGGAGACGCCCCAACTCCAACAGGTACCTCTGGTTTGACTCCAGATCAATATTAGGAGATAATCTTTGAGAAAAAAATATTATTTTAAAATAGGAGAAAAATTAGTTCCGTGTATTTATGGCGGAATGCCTTATACTCCTGTAGATTTTAGTCTGCCACTAAAAAGGGAGAGTCTGCCAGACGATAGAGATGTAAATATTATTTCATCAACGGATTATTTTTACGGAGTTTTAGCTTTAGGAGAAGGTCCTATATATGACATTAATCCTAATGGTCCGCAAGATATGGAGTTTAATGATACATCTCTTGATGATTTAATAGACTTTACTACTAACACATTTGATAACACTAAAGTAGCCGCTTTTACAGTACTGGGCAATCCTACTTTAAAAGGGGTTCCTAGAGACTTTAATACTTATTTTGGTAGAGTCTCTACTCCACAATATATGTCAAGTCCCGTACAGTTAAGATATGGTAATATTACGGGTATACCTAAAACTAGTATAACACAAGAAACTAGTGCCTCTAATTGGGATGCTTTAGATTTCAGTTTTACTATAAATAGTTTATTCCAGACTGACGATGAAGGTAACTTTAATCCTTTTACAGTGGGAATAAAAATATATATTTATAATAAATCTACTTCTAATTTATTAGGAGAAATTGCAGGACAATTTACTAATCCATTAGAGATAACAAAAACAGGAAATGTACAAAATCCTGTAAAATTTCAAGTTAAGGTAGTTATTCCGGCGGCTTATAAAAGCTCTGATGGATACAGATTTACTATAGAAAAAAATACTTTTGATTATAATCCAGAATCTAAAATTTCTGAAAGTATAATATTCAATGGCTGGGAAGAGATTAGACATAGTAGAGTATGGTATCCTAGAACTGCTTTACTTGGATTAGTTCTAAGATCCTATGCTGAATATTCAGGTAGTATTCCAGTAATAACCTCTCTTATAAAAGGGTTATTAGTAAAAGTACCTTCTAATTACAATCAACCTATTTTAGAAAATGATCAGATAGATTGGAGAGAGCTTGAGGTTCCGCGCGGAGATGAGAATGTATCTGGAGATTTAAGAGAGACTTATAGGCAGTATAGTTATCCTATATGTGGATATAGACTTGAAAGTTCTGGGTCAGCCGTGCAGAATGATAGAAATCCAATAATCTACAAAGGAATATGGGATGGTACTTTCGTAAAAAAATGGACTCAAAATCCCGTATGGATAGTATATGATTTACTTACTAATACTTCTTACGGATTAGGTATTCCAGAAGAGTATATTGATAAATTTAAATTTTATAAAGTAGCTGAATATTGTGATGCTGTAGATAGCACAACAGGTAGGTATCAAGGTGTTGTAGGTTATGCTGATGGTACTTTTAGGTATAAGCCAAGGGGATACACAAGACAAAATGTTGGAGGACTATCCGTAGATGCAATTAAAAAAATAGTATATACTGAAAATCAAATAGGTCTTCCTGCTGGTACACAAGTAAGAGAACGACGTTTTATATGTAACATAAGTATTACTACACAAGCTCCTGTAATGGATATCATTAATCAGATAACAGCTATTTTTAGAGGTATCTTAATTCAGACAGGCGGAAAAATATCTTTAAATGTTGACTTACCTGATGAGTTACCTGTTGCAGTATTTAATGAAACTAATATAATAAAAGATACTTTTCAAATTACAGGAATAAAAGAGTCAGAGATTTTATCTGGAGTCGATGTCAGCTACCTTGATCCCACTAACCATTATAAGAGAGAAACAGTTAGAGTAGATGATCCAGCTATTTATCAAGAAGTAGCGTATACTAAAAGTGTAGATTTAGCAGGATGTGATAGGCGTAGCCAAGCTATGAGGTTTGGTCAGTATTTATTAGCATCTAGCAAATATATTAGAAGAAAAGTAAATTTTAAAACTACGTCTGAAGCAGTTAATCTCTCTATTGGAGATATTATATCTGTAGCTCAAAAAATGAGCGGAGTTTCTTGGGGATATGGAGGTAGAGTTGCAGCAAATACAGCAACATCTGGGGCTACTCATTTATATTCTAATGTATTGTTAGAGCATTTTACAACACCTGCGTTATCGTCTACTATTATGACAGCTAATACAAATCCCATAGCTTTAAGAATTATAAATAGACAGTCTGACAAAGTCAACCTATACTTAGTTAATAATTCTATTTATAGATTTGTAGCATCAGGAAACGCTACCGCTGGTGTAGATTTAGCAGAAATAAAAGTTATTAACAGATTAAACCCAGAAACTAAACTATTTGAGTCAATTACTAGATTTGATTCTAATGCTGTACCTATAAAAAATGATTTATGGTCTTTAGGAGAAGTTAATCCTTCTTCATATCTAACAAGTACCAGTGATAAGTTATTTAAAGTAGTAGTTTTAGAAAAAGGTGATGACGGTTTAGTCAATATACAAGCAACTGAATATATATCTAATGTCTACGTAGATTCAGATTCTCTTATAAACTATTCTCCAGTAAGATTTCCGAAATCAGTTAGTCCTATTCAAGAACCACCTCCGATGACTTTAAATCTAAAAGAAGAACCTATAGTTAATAGAGATGGTTCTTTAGGTTATAATATAATAGTAGATACAGGTACTGACTTGAGTATATATCCATTTCCTATTGAAAGCGAAATATTGATAGCTAAACCTGACGATATAGTAATTATTGAGGATTTCTCTTAATGGCAACAAAAACTATTAAAGTACCTAACGCTTCTGTTACCTCTTTTACAACTGGTGAAAATTTTTACATCACGGGTAAAAATGGTTTTAAAAGTTCAGTGGGTACTATACCTGTATTGTGTACTGCAAAAACATTAGTAGGCAGTGATATATACTTGACAGTAAAAGGATTAAGTTATTTACGTGATTTAAATCATGAAGAACATATTTTAGCTGTTAATGACGGCCAAGTAAATTTTAGTATCGCCGGTCAAGAAACCGCTCCTACTACGTTATCTTTTAATCCTTCTATGACAACAATGTATGTAGCAGGTAGTGCAGCTGATACTATATATCAGTATTCTTTAGATGTAGCAGGAGACGTGTCTACTGCCAGAATTAAAACTAATCCATTTGCATTAGGTATTAGTACTCCTACTGCTGTTGTATTTTCTAGTAAAGGATATATATTTTATGTTGTAGCAGGAAGCACCTTATATCAATATAGAAATATATTTCCTTGGGATACAAGTACTGCCAGACTTGAAAAATCTGCATCTATAGTATCTAGTTGTATAGGTATTGCATTTGATAGTACTGGTACTAAAATGTATGCTAGCACTAGTTCTACAGTAACATATTACTCGTTAAGTACACCGTGGGATATTAGTAGTCTAACCTCAGTAAGTTCTAAAACATTTACTGCTATGAGTTTAAGTATTACAGCTACTGATATAACCTTTAGTAGTGATGGTACAAAATTATATGGATTAACTGCTTCAGCTATTTATCAATATACCTTAACTACTGCGTGGGATTTATCTACAGCTACCTATGCCTCTAAAACAGTATCCATATCTGCGCAAGAATTATCAGCAACTGGCTTACATGTAAATTTTGATGGAACTAAATTATATGTGATTGGAACTTCTGGAGATGATATAAATGAATATAATCTAACTACTCCTGGAGATATATCAACAGCTACTTTCAGTTCTATATCCTCAGCTTTTACCTCTAGCCCTTCAGGTATTGTAGTATCTTCAGACGGAACTAGAGCTTTTATAGTAGATAGTAGTCTCAATGATATAAGAAGATACAATCTTAGAACTCCTTGGAGAGCTACAGGGGCATATTATGCCAATGCTAATATAAATGTAACAGCCATGACTGGTGGCGCTGTTAGTGGAGAACTTGCAGTTTCTAGTATATTTATACCGGAAGACGGTAGTAATGTGTATGTAGTAGGTACTACATTAGGAAGAGTACATCAATTTTCTCTAAATACTGCTTTTGATTTTTCAGATATTGTATCTAGTAGAAGTTTTTTACTTACTTCTCAGGATAGTAGCCCTCAATCTATTTATATAGGAAATTATGGGTCTAGACTTTTTATGCTCGGTGCAACCAATAGAGCAGTATATCAATATTCACTGAGTAGATTATGGAATGTAGAGACAGCTTCTCTTACTACTTCTTACTCACTCGGAGCTACTGAAACTACTCTTAGAGACTTAACTTTTAAAATTGACGGTACTAAATTTTATACTTTAGGACATACATTAGATTCTGTTATACCATATAACATGGCTACTCCTTGGAGTGTATCATCTGTAACATCTGATGTTACCAACAGCGGATCTCTATTAGCTACTGGTGATACGACACATTCTGGTATGTATTTTACACAAGACGGTAGTTCCGTTTATACTATTGGGGATACTACTGATAAAGTATATCAATTTACTTTACCGGCTCCATGGAATCCTAAAAATTTAAGGTATGGTATAGCAAGTTTTAGCGGCTTAAGGGGTATAGATTACGTCAGTATCCCTATTAGTAAAAAAACCGGGGCTACAGCTTCTATTGGTCAAATAGGATATAAAGATGTAATAGAAGAATTAAGCGTAGAGATAACTAATTATGATTTAACAAAAGATAATGTAGTTATTCAGAATCAATCAGGTTTAAACGATAGACTGTTAAATGTCCCTTTCTTAATAAAACTTCCACAAAGTGTAGACTATCGTTATTTTAAAGAAAAAAGTCTATATGTTGAAGGCAGTAGAAAAACTATAGTTAAAACGTATGATATTAGTGGAAAAACGTCTTATACTGCTAATTTAGGAGTAATACCTCTCGGGTCTACGTATGTTGAATTAAGAGAGGATGGCGAGTTAACATCTGGTTGGACATGGGATCAGAGTTATAATTTTACAAGAAATGATATTGTAGAAAAAACGCAACTAAGAGCAGTAATAGATTATTACTCCGTCCCTGCTATAGAAAAAGGTGATACGGTAACTATTCAAGATACTGCTGAATATAAAGTTTCTAATGTAAGTTATCTCTCATCTGATCCACAGTACAATGCGCTTTTAACAGCTAACTCAGTTTATAGAATAAATTTAGACAGACCTATCAGCTCTATAGTCACTTCAGGGAGTTTATTAATAAACATATCGCCAGACTTGTCAGGTAATGTATTTTCTGTGAATGGGGCAGCAAATACAGTTGTTATAGATTATGATGAAACTGTATATCCTGGTAATTTTGATCTAGCAAAGAGTAGAATATACTCAATTTCTACTGGTAGTAGTAATTTCAACCGTGCTGCGCTTGACACAGATAGAAGGATAAAAAACTTAGATCCTGGATATTATATTTTAAAAGCCAGAGGTAGAAGCAGTTATGGAAGAGTAAGCAGTTATGTTACTAAAGAGATTAATCTTAAAGAGCTGTATATAGGTAAAATAACAGATTTAGATTTAACAGAAGATATATTTATTGATACGGGGCAAGCTGCTAGTACTAGAATAATAGTTAGTTTTACTCCTATAGACTCTCAAAACCCTATTGACTATGAGATAGCTTATAAATTAAATGGGGTAGCTGATTTAAATACTTTTAATACAGTTAAAGTAGCTAAATCAGGTATAGGATCTGATGGAAAAATTAGATATGTAATAAATAATGTAGATAGAGGCCCTATTAGTAATCAACAGACAATAACAGTAAGAGTTACTCCGTTAAATGGAGATACTAGAGGTATTGCTAGCGAGTCAACAATTCCTATTCAAGGAAAAATAGATAAACCACAAAATATTCAAGAGTTTACTGCACGACAATTTCAAGATAGTATATTTTTTAGTTATAAAGTTCCCACAAGGGGCGATAATATTACTCCTATTGATCTAGATTTAAACTGTATTGAGATTAGAAAAATGGTTGGAGCATGTACAGCTCCTACCAACAGTGATTGGATTGCTTCTAGTGCTCAAAGAGTGCTCATAGCCCCAACACCTTCTAAAGGAGCTCAAAGTGCTGTAGATTCTTTTGGTATCTATACTTTTTTAGCTAAAACCGTAGACACATCCGGCAATGAAGCTGATGTAGTAACCTCTACTATTTTAAATATAATTCAACCTACTGATATTGCTTTCGCAGCTACTTATAGCGAAAGTGATCCATCCGCAAATGCTGTTGCAACGGGTATTACTAATAGCAACTATACTGAATATTATTTTCCTAGTTTTAGTAATTCTACAAATGGAGGATTCTCTGTTCCTGGTGGAGGATCCGCGTCTAATGCTAATGGAACCTCTTTTGGTTTTACTCAAGGTTCTGATATTTTTAATGATACACTATATACTACAGGAGCTATTGCTAACTATCAAACAAAAGTAAGAACTTTAAGCAGTATAGTTAATGGATCAATAAAACCGTCTTATCAGTTAGATTCAGAATTTAGTACTTCTTATAATGGATTAAAAGAAACTATATGGAGTAGTACTACAATAAGTTCTGCGGATAGTACTGTTCTTAGAGCTACTGGTATTGGTAGTTATCTTAGTGACGCTACTTGGACTTCCGTTAATAGGACACTATCTAATGCGGGTAGTTCTGGAAATGTCTTTGCTATTTGGAATACTAATACAAGTCTAGGTAATAGCAATAGTTATGCTTTAATCGCGGCAGTAATAAATACAAACGCGGTCAAATTAGGCGAGAGTTATTTTGCTAATGGAGTAGCAACTGGCGGTAATACTTTACCCAACTTAACTACTGCTTATACAGGCGCTTTCAGTCTTGTTAACCTATTACAGTATAGTGATGAAAGTACGACTACTTTTGAGGGTAATCCTACTGCTATATCAGATAGAGTATATGTAAGATACTCTGACGACGCTAGTATTTTTCATGCTAATGGAAATGTTATAATAGAAAATTTTTCAGCATGGGAATTAGCTGGTGGAGCTAAAAACACTTTTAAACATTTTCAATTAAGGTTAGATTTGCAAAACTCAGATACTACTACTACTCAAGCTAAATTATCAGAATTTAATTATTATGTACAGTTGACAAAACGCAGTTTCTATGCTACTGTAACTATGGATTCAAATCCAAAGACTGTAGACTTAACAATAGCAGAGTTTACAGTTACTCCACAAATAACGGGAATTGTACCGCGTAATGTAGGTTACGCTACCTCAGTTGAAGTAACTAGTGTAAGTACTACTTCTGTTACAATAAAAGTTTATAAAATATCAGACGGAAGCACTCCTACAGGTTTTGACGTAGATATTAGAGCAGACGGAGCTTAGAATGACTTTAAGTACTTCAAACACATATCAAACGCCGCAGGCTACTACTGCTTTGGGTTCTGCAAGAACTCAAATTAATGGTTCTCTTAGAGCCCTTTTACAAAATTTTTATAGTTCGGCAGCCCCTGATGCAGATAATATAAATGACGATGGGACAAATACGACTCCTCCTCTTGGAACTTTATTTGTTAGCGCTAATACACATGCTCTTTATAGAAAAGTAGACTCCGGGTTAGGAATATACTCTAATCCTACAGGGCAATATTCTGCTGAAAATTTTAGTAGAAGAGGCATAAGTTATCGCGTTGAGGTAAATGCTACTGCTGCTACTGCAAATATAGGTAGATACGAGATAGGAGAAAGTTATTTTAATTTAGCTACGAGTCGTATTGGATATAAGATCACTAATTCAGACTTTGCACTTGTAGCTAATCTTACTGATGTCGCAGCCTCCGCTGTCGCAGACTATAGCCTTACTCCAATAAAATTATCAACAGGTACTGTCAGTAATCACTTTCAATGGAATACTACTGGTAATTTTTCTTTCGGTAATACTAATTCTACAGTACGTACAGACGCAAATGTTACGATATCAGGAGGAGCTAGTTTACAGCCTACTGCTTTGTTCATAGAACCGGCAAGTCATCCTTCTAGTAGACATGCTAGAATATCTTTAGATAATTGGACTTTTAGACAGGATATTTCAGCATCAGGAACTAAGGATTTTGGACTCTATAATGGCGCTACTAATGCTGTATATATAGGAACGGGCGGTAGTGTTGGATTTGGTAATAATACAAATCCTACAACTACTGTTGGAATTACTGGATCCTTAGGACTTACTAGTACTTTAGGCGTAGCCGGGGCAGCAAGTGTAGGAAGTTTATCATCATCAGGAGCCGTTAGCGGAACTACCGGCACTTTTTCAAGCACAGTTCAAGGAGTAGCAGGAACTTTTAGCGGAGCTTTAACAACTAGCCTTACAACAGAATCTACCTCTACAAGCACAGGTGCTTTACGTAGTTCAGGTGGTCTTGCAGTAGCTTCTAATGCATATATAGGCGGAAATGTAGTATGTTCTGCTCAGGGTATAAGATTTAGTGATGGTACTTCTCAAACAACTGCTGCTAGTTATAAAAACTCAATCGATACCTACGGTTCTCCAAATACATGGGTTTGTCCAACAGGCATAACAAAAGTTAAAGTTACTGCCATTGGGGGTGGTGGCGGGGGTACAGACGGCAACAGTGGGGACGGTGGCGGACCTGGGGGTTACGCCGTATCTTTACTTACAGTTACTGCTGGCACATCATATACTATTACTACAGGAACTGGAGGAAATGCAGGTAGCAGCACAGCAGGTAGTTCTGGAACACAAACCTGGTTTGGAACGGGTCCTACTAACAAACTAATAACTGCGGAGGGAGGCGGTGGACAGCCTTTTAGTCCTGTCGGTGGTCCTACTACTGGCACCACTGGAAATTCTAGCGGTAATGTTAGGTGGGGAAGTCCTGCTAGAGTTACATTAACAGGTCATCCTATTACGGGAGGTGGAACAACCGCTGCTGGTACGACCAGCGCCCAAACGTGGACTAATAGCGGAACGTATGGAGCAGGTTTAGGCGGAGGCAGTACCACTAACATTACCGGCGGCGGTGGAGGAGGAGTTGGAGGAGCGGTAATAATTGAATATTAAAATAAGGAGATAATATGCCACTAAAAAAAGGAACTTCTCAAAAAACAGTATCTTATAATATACGCAAGATGATGAAAGAAGGGTATCCACAGAAACAAGCTATAGCAGCATCACTTTCTAGCGCAGGTAAATCTTTACCTAAGAAAAAAGGAAAAAAATGAGTGAATATGATTACGAAGGAGAGATGGCAAAACTTACTTTAAAAAAGCTAATAGTTTTTTCTAATGAACTTCTGCCTCTCGTAAAAGACGATCAACAATTACCAGCCTGGCTACAAGATAAATTTTCTAAACTTGACTATTATATTAATACAGTCTATAGTTATTTTAAGTTTTCAGAAAAAGAGGAACTTCCTGTAGTAGAAAGCGAAGAGCAATACATAATGGATCTAGAGGTTAATCTAGATAGTTATACTAAAAAATGAGTATAGTACCATCTTTTTTACAGGAATCTTCTACACTTAGGAGATCAAAAATGGCAAAAAAATCTATGATGAAAAAAGACGCTACAGCAGGACTAACTGCTAAGCAGAAAAAACTTCCACTAAATCTTCAAAAAGCAATTATGAAGAAAAAAGGTGCAAAGTAAGGAGTCAATATGATTAATAACGAAACAGGCGGTAAGCCTATCCCAATGACTTATAATATGAATCCAATGGGCGGTACAGATGTTGATTCTAAAAAGCCTGGCAGTGGCCCTGCTAGAGGTACCTCTACATATGGATTAAAAAATCCAGATACGTTTTACAGAGTTACTGGTGGTCCTACATTAGGTATGCCTACAGGGGGGCCTGATGAGTCTGCTTCTTCAAAGAGTCCAAAGCGTATGTCTCGCTCTACTATTCCTATTACTGCTACATCTAACAGTGGTAGAAACAGTGCCGGCTAATGAGTAAAATTATTTCTAACAATAGATCGTCTCCTTGGGACATTGAAGAGGGTATGGTAGAGTTAAAAGATTCTGCTATTCCTACTTACAATGGTATCAGAGCAGGAAGCGCTCCTTACACAGAGCGTAGACGGCTAAACTATGGACCTATAAAAGAAGTCCAAAGCGATAAGTAATGGCTAGAAAAAAATTATCCGATACTAAAGAGACAGGAATAGTTTTAAGAAATATCACAGAGCCTAAAGGATCAATTGATTTTGGTAAGAAACATTTTAATACCCCAAAACAATATGGACAAAAGTTTAAGGTAGATAATAGTTACTATAGACTAGCAGGTAAACCAACCTTAGGAATGCCTATAGGATCTATTGAACCTGATCCTTCTGACAAAATACCTAAACCAGTTAAAAGAAAAAAACCTACTAAACGTAAGTAATAAACCCCGGAGATTAAATCTCCGGGGTTTTTTCTTGTAGAAGAGGAAATATTTGAGCTATAACTTTAGCGCACTGTCGTGCGATAAGCATATGTTCTTTTTGAGTTCCATTTTCTGATCGAAGTTCTACATAGTGAACCCAACTACGCAAGGTTCCATTCATATAGATTTTAGTTTTAGTAAGACCTTCTGGTAGAATAACCCTGGCTTGTTCTTTAGCCATTCCTCTAGCAATAGCCCAGTTATAAAACTTAGTTGTTATATCAATTATACGTTGTTGGTACTCTCTCCACATAAGATCTAAATCTCTATGATCTGGATCTGTAGGATCTATCTCTATAGATTTTTGTCTATTCTTAACATCTTGAAGCCTAGCTTCTCTAATTTCAAACATATTCCCCAGTTCTTGGGGATTGGCATATCGTTGTGAAAATTCTTGAAAAGAAAAAGATCTGTGCCGGATAATCTGATGTGCTATATCACGAGTAGTCTCTATCTCTAGGCACACATTAACCATCTCTAGAGGAGACCAATGTTTATGCTTAATTAAATAATTAATTAATCTTTCACTAGTTTCCGTATTAAGCTGATTACTAGGATTTGACACTCTAGCACAGTATGCTACAAGTTCCTGTGCATCTGTAACACCTAAGTTATGTAACTCATCTGTAGGTCGAGAATAACTGATAAGTTTTACTTTCATTAAAAATTTAACCACCTTTTCATTCTTGTATTAAAGTTTTTCATACACAGAATTACTAAAAACATCAGTATGTTAAAAGATAAACCTAATATTAGGTAAGTATATTCTGGGTATCGTAAAGAGGCTACTATAAAAATTACTTGAGAAAGTATAAATAATAGCCAGTCTACGTATTTTTTAAGAAAGACCAGAGCTACCAAAACCGCCTCTTTCTTCGCTTTGACCCTCTATAGTTTTATTAATAGTCCCATACTTGATAGTTACCCGTGGGACGGGCCTAAAACATACTTGAGCAATTCTATCTCCCGGTTCTATTTTAAATGGAATATTACCATAGTTATGTAAAATTACTTGAATTTCTTTTCTATAGGTATAGTCAACCGTACCGGGGCTATTCAAAATACCTATACTATTTTTAGCGGCAAGACCGCTCCGTGGTCGTACTTGTATTTCCCAATAAGGATCACCTAGTTCTATCATGAGACCTGTAGGAATAAGATGAGTACTTGTAGGAGGTAATAGAAAAGGTACATCTATGGCGGCTCTAACATCATATCCAGCATCAAAGGGATACTTTTGAAAAAGATCAAAACTAATACCTAAAGCATGTTCGAGATGTAAGGCGGTTAAAGTTTTTTCAATAGTTATATCAAGTGTTAAAGTTTGTGATATCATATATTTCCTCTAATGATAGTTCTTCGTTTTTTCCAGAAACAATAGCTTGTTCATTGTATTTAATTAAGTTAATTAGTTTCTCATTTCTAATGAGCATATCAGCACTAGCATTTAAGTTTTTCATGTACTGAGACTTAGAACCTTTAATAGGGAGCGATTTAAGTAAAATATCTAAGGTTTTGTATTTTTGAGCTAGAGCGCAGGCACGTTTTTCTCCAATGCCGTCTACTCCGATAACGTTATCTCCGTCGTCTCCTGAAATAACTCTAGATAACATATACTCCTGAGGTGTTACTCCTAATTTTTCAAATAAAGATGCACTAGTAATCTCTTTACGAGAAAAAATATTAAATATGCTTACATTATTATCTAATAGTTGATATATGTCTCTATCACTAGAGATAACCCAAATATGTTCGTAGTTTTTTTTATTACGTAATACAGCATACGTTATTAGATCGTCTGCTTCTATACCTCTCATTTTAGCTACTCTAAAAGGCATAGTATCTGCAAGGTCATTTAGACACTTGAAAAATTGCTCATAACGCTCTTTATCTTCATCAGTTTCAGGGCTTTTACGAGTTCCTTTATATTCTGGATAAAGTTGATTACGATAGTAACTTTTACCAAAATCAAAAGCTACTAAAATGTCCTTACAGCTATAACTTTTAGCAAGGCTTTCTACAGTACGTATGTAGTCCGCTTGGAAATTATTATAATTCCTACGTTGTAAGTATCTAAACCCTAGGTTATTTCCATCACATATTAAAAGGTTATGACCTGTTACTTTTGCTGGAGGGATAAACGTATCTAGTTCAGATAAGTCATCCCATCCTTTTGTATCGTTCTGCATCATAGTTGTATTATACTTTACTTTTAAGTTTTAAGCAAGAAGCTTTATACTTAACAAGCCAGTCTGTTAATAGTCCCATTTTAAAGTAATAGCCGAATACACGATACTCTATTTGATGGTCTAAGGTTATTTCATCATCCCAAGCAATAAAATCTTTAGATCTATTCCATCTAAAAATTAAGATAGGTTTTTTATTCATAATTTTAGCAGAATCAATAGTTTGTTGCCAAAATTGTAAAATATCAGTACTTTTAGCTGTTAAAAGATTATTAAACTCTAACTCTGCGTAGTGTTTACATTCTATAGCATATGGCCACCCAGCAGTATCAGAAGGTACCCATAAATCACTTTTTAAGTACGA
>Ga0129333_10002191_pt1 | contig 18095 bp, 17 predicted proteins | sample CPB6_08_DNA_FD_94474 | JGI IMG/M metagenome (GOLD analysis project Ga0129333, IMG submission 94474) | Freshwater to marine salinity gradient microbial communities from Chesapeake Bay, USA - CPBay_Sum_0.6_0.8_DNA | ecosystem: Environmental > Aquatic > Marine > Coastal | place: USA: Chesapeake...
CCGACCCTGAACAGATTAACACCAAAGGGCCCGATCAGTGAGGGTGAGATATGCTTTACTAAACTTAGATTGGTAGCAAAGAAAAAATTGGTGAGTAGAACGGCAATATGGGCTTTGGTAGTAGCGCGCAAGGGAAACAGATTAGATCACAAAGAACGCAAATCTTAGGCAGAATGCACTGTATCGTCATTCAGCTGATCTACCAATGCAGCAATGACAGCAGACAGATGATCTTTATTGAATGCCTTGGGAAAATGATATGAATAACGGCTGGCTTCTTCGAGGGCAGCCACCAGCGAAAATTTATCTTGTTTCCAAAACGGTGCATAGTGCTGCTGATCGGCATGTACTGCCAAATAAAGTTGCTCCGGCTGACCGGGGGTGGGGATCAGTAATAACTTTTTTTGAAGAGGGATCATCTCCATCAGCGTAGTATAACCGCTTCGGCAGATAATATACTCGACACTGGGTAGTAATGCCTGCAGTTCTGCAGCACCAAGGTGATCGAATTGGCGGAACTGATTAAGACCATAAAGTTCTTGCAGGTGCTGTTGGTCGACCGGAGCTGTATCGGTGGTTGGTGAGTTTGCAGGCAAACCTTTTAAAAGGATCAGAGATCCCTTGAAAGAAGCAGCTTCTTTCAGGATCAATTTTTCGAGTAGTGTTCGCTGTGGCTCGGGTCCAGACAGTAAGACAAGAATGGGACGGTTCTCTGTTAGGGCTGCGCCAGAGTCAGATTTTGTTGCCTCTGCTACTGTTGATAGTTGCCGGGCGCTGGAAAGCCCCTCTGTATTAGAGGGCACTTTATGCGTTGATCGGGCAAATCTGTTAAGCATACCCAAGTACGCTACAGGAATAATTGGATACTTTATTGGATGAGAGAGTGCTCCGGCCAGCGAGGGTTCATCTTTTAGATCGGGTACCCAAACGGCCCGATATCGATTGATATAGCGATAGGATATCCGCTGTATCAATCGGTCTGCCGCTGTACCGTACCCGGTTTGAATGTCCAGTTGATGTGTAATGATTACAGAAGGGATATCAGGATGAGCCATTCCATAACGGTTATCGGCAATAATGGCCTGAATTCGGAAAGCTGATACAATGGACCGGATCCACCGTTGTTCTCTTTTGATCTGGAGCCAAAAACGGGGTATTAGTTTTAACATCGCCCACCCGAACCAACGAGGACTTTTGCTGTAGCGAATCTCGGTATGTGGAGAGCTGATATGCGTCAGCTTGGGAAACTCCTCAACAAGCAAGGCACGACTGGCTCCGTCCGAGGCCACGATAACCTGACAGCCCCTTGCTTGCAATTCTTGAATAATGGGAATGCAGCGAGTGGCATGGCCCAGCCCCCAGTTAAGAGGTGCTACCAGTATGGTGAGAGGCTGGGTCGGTGATGGCATATGAAATCGAATAAAAAGCTAAAATCGGAACCTTTAGGCAACAAAATCGTTTGTAAAGTAGTTTTAATTCAGGATTTTTACACCATGAAATTGTTCCGCACTCTCTCTGTACTGGTTGGTCTGCTTTTTTTCTTAAGCGCCTGCAATCGTAATTTTTACAGCAGTAAGGCCTCCCGTAACTGTGGATGTCCGGGACAAAACGTTCGATGATAATTTGACGTTATGCCTGTTGCTGCCAATTTTGTTCTGGTTTGTACCCCCTTTCTCTCGCCATCGGATGTTGAGCAAGAGCGCATAAGTTTATCGCGTTTGCTGGCGACTCCGCAGATGAAAGAAAGATTCTATCAGGCTATCGAACTGGTGAACCGCAATCATATTACGACCAATCGTACGGTTATCAAAGAAGAGTTATCGAGGCGACCGATGCGCTCTTTTCGATTTGTGATCAATAAAAATTAAGAAGATCGTTTATGTGAGTTGTTGCAAGGACTCTTTAAGTTGTTGCAACATGTGCGGAATCTCTTCTTTTTTACAGGTTCCAATACTCATTCTGTACCAAGGCGAAGAGGGGTCTGCGCCAAACGCGTAGAAAGGTACCATAGCCAGGCCGGCTTTATCCAGTAAAAAGGCAGTGACATCGGCTTGTGATGAAAGCAATTTTCCCTCGCGGGTGGACCGTCCTGTTGCATCTACTTTTACGGTCAGGTAAATTGCTGCCTCGGGCTTGATTGCATCAACGGGAAATCCTGCTGTCTTCAATTGCATAAATCCATTGTAGATGTCGGTCAGTCTCTCTTCGATTTTTTCTTTGAATTCAGTCAGATGTGATTCAATGGCAGGCCTGTCTTGCAAATACAAGGACAGGGCTTTTTGCTCGGCCATAGGTGCCCAGGCGCCAATATGCGTCATGATCTGCTTCATTTTCTGGATGACCGCAGCCGGCCCCAGCGCCCAGCCTACCCGTACGCCTGTGGCGGCAAAGACCTTGCTGATGGCATCGATGAAAATGGTATAGTCTTTCATCTCGGGCCTCAATGAAACAGGATTGTGATGTTGTATGCTACCGTAAGTGAGGTGCCAGTACATTTGGTCGAACATCACATATAATTTTTTTTGATCGGCTCCTCTACGTCGATTCTCTTCTATGATCAAGTCGCAAATGGCACTGAGTTCTTCTTTGTCGAATGTGGTGCCTGTCGGATTTTGCGGAGAGCATAGCGATAGCAGGGTAGCATTACGCAAAAGCGGAGCTAATTGCTTGGCGGTGGGCATAAAACGGGTTTCGGCACTGGTCTCTACCACAGCATGCTCACTGTCTGTAAAATGCGTGTAGTGATTATTGTTCCAAGACGGCACGGCATATACCACCTTATCTCCTTTATCGCAAATCGATCGGAAGACAGTATAGATGAGGGGTCTTCCTCCAGAGGCGATCAGTATTTCGTCTGGGCTGTACGTTAATTTTTCTTTATCTTTTATAAAACTTGAAAGTGATTCGCGCAGATCGAGATTTCCTTCTGCGGCAGGATAGTTTGTATATCCCTTGCGGTAGGCATCGATGATGGCCTCTTCGAAGGCCTTGGGTATGGGAAAAATGGCCGGATCGAAATCACCGATGGTAAAATTATAAATACGGGCTCCTTGTCTGATTTTTTCTTTGATCTCTCCACCGAGCTTTACAATTTCAGAACCGATAAGCGTGGCGGCCAGTTGTGACAGTTTCATGCCCGGTATATTTGCTGGGGCAAATGTACTTTATTTATATACCACTCTTATTTCTTGGTCCCGGACGATTTTTCAAAATCGAGGATAACCCCATTGATGCAGTAACGCAGCCCGGTGGGTGGAGGTCCATCGTCAAAGACATGCCCTAAATGTGCTTTGCAACGACCGCATTGTACTTCGGTTCGCTGCATGCCATGGCTATTATCAGGGGTGTACAAGATGCTTCCTTTAGCGATCGGCTCAAAAAAGCTGGGCCATCCACAGCCGCTTTCAAATTTGGCCTCACTCTTGAACAAGGGCTTTCCGCAGGCTTTACAGTGATAGGTGCCCACTTCTCGGGACTGTTCGATAGGACTGCTCCATGGGCGTTCGGTGCCTTTCTGGCGCGCAATATAATAGACGTCGGGAGAAAGAATCTTTTTCCATTCGCTCTCGGGCAGATCGACCTTACCGGTATCGGTGCGGGAGTAAATAGGGTTATCGTTTTTGGAAGTATCCATAAGAACCTGATTTTGCGTAATCGACCGGCCGGGGGCTGAGCTGCATTGCAGTAAGACCATGGCCAATAGGGGCCAGCTGAATATTGATAGCGGCATCATTAATATTAAAACAATATCGACTTCTAAAAGTTCAGCAGTTTTCATTGGCTCTTGCGACTTATATTTGTCTTACGGCTAAAACAACTGCTTATGTTTAACCTGGTCTTGTTCGGACCACCCGGTAGTGGTAAGGGAACCCAGTCCGACAAATTGGTAGATCAGTATGGATTGATTCATCTTTCTACCGGTAATCTGCTAAGAAAGGAGATCGCTGACCAAACGGCCCTGGGGCTTTCGGCCAAGTCGTATATCGATTCAGGAAAGTTGGTGCCCGATCAGGTAGTGATCGGGATGGTCGATTCTTTTTTTGAACAACATAAAGGGGCCAAAGGCTTTTTATTCGATGGATTTCCCCGGACCGTAGCCCAGGCTGCGGCGCTCGATGAGCTGTTAGTGAAAAAAAATACCTCGATTTCTATCGTGATTGCCTTAGAAGTAAGTGAAGAGGAACTGGTCAAGAGACTTCTCAAGCGCGGACAAACCTCGGGTCGCTCAGACGATACCGATGAATCGGTTATTCGCAAACGTTTTGCGGTTTATATGCAAGAGACGAGTCCGGTGGCCGCCTATTATCAGCAAGCTGGAAAATTCAGGTCAATTGCGGGAGAGGGAACTGTGGAGGCGATCTTTACCGGTATCTGTTCTCAAATTGCCCATGCCAGCTGATCAGGGATTAGACTGACTGGCTCTTTCCAAAAACTCTTTTTCTTCTTGTGTAAGTGCATCGATGCCCTGCCGGTGAATTTTTTCCAATAAGGCATCGACTCGCTCCTGTGTCAATTTAGGTTTTTTGTCGTAGGGTTTGCGTGTCGCATTGTAAAACTGGGTATCGCGTATGCTGGGTTTTCTTTGTTTAGGTTTTTCGGGGTCGAATAGGTTATTGGCCCAGTCAAAGATCCTGTTTATCCAATCACTAAGGTCGTATCCCATTCGGATCAGTTGCATAAAGAGAAATCCCATGAGAGCACCTGCCAACAGCGGGATATAGCTTAGGGGTTGTTCCAGTGGCTTGGTAGCGATGCTTAACAAAAAATATACGATCGTCAGTATCCAGAGCGGAAAGCCTCCCATCAATTGCGGAAACAGTCGGTAGTAGGGTGAGAGCATCGTGGTGGCAATGGCGATAGCCATTACAGAAGGCCCCGCCCCATAGAAGTACCCTGTGGCTGCGGCATCTCCCATCATTGAAGCAGTAAGCCCGTAGCTCAATCCACCGGCCAGCCCGCCATACAGGTAAACTGCAATGATCTTACGGGAACCGCTTAGATCCTGAAAAATAAATCCAAAGGCCCATAGCCAAAGCATATTGCCCAACACCATCCATACACCAACATTAGTGAACAGGGCACTCAGTAGGGTCCAGGGGCGATAGAGCCATTGCTCGATCTGGCCCGGAAGCGCAAACCATTGTAAGATCTGTTGTCTGAAAACAAGTTCGATCTGCGCTGTATCCTGGTAGAAAAAAAAGAAATAAGCCTTACATAGCGCCAGGGCAATAAATACAATAAGATTGATGATTACCAGTCGGGTCAAACTGTTTTGACTGTCACCTAATGCGTATGCCATAAAGATCGTTCCTCAGTATAACGTTTGACGATTGTTTTTGTTCCAGTACAACAGGATCAGAAAGCCGGTTAGGGCTCCCCCCAGGTGGGCAAAATGAGCGATACTGTTGCCCGTAAGCCCGGTAACTCCCCCGAACAAGTCGAAGGCAGCTAATCCCAACACGGCCCATTTTGCTTTGACCGGCACGGGGATAAACATTATATAAAGCTCGGTATTGGGAAATAAATAGGCAAAGGCCACCAAGACCCCCATCACGGCCCCACTGGCTCCAAGCGCTCCTGCCACAGCGCGACCCTCTTCTTCAGCAGTAATCAGCCCTCCGGTCTTGATGTTGGTCAGTAAGCTCTGGCAATGCAGGTATTCAACGCCCAAGTGGAGGGCTGCGGCGCCAAGTCCACAGGCTATATAAAATTGCAAAAAGCGTTTACTCCCCCAGACGTTCTCTAAAATTTTTCCGAACATCCACAGGGTAAACATGTTGAAAAAAATATGCATCAGCGTTTCGGGCGAATGAGCGAACATATGGGTGATCAACTGATGCGGTTTGAATTCCAACTCGCTTCCTCTTACGCCCTCTTTGATCAATAGTTGCCTTAATTCATCCGGCATGATCGATCTAAGCTGTACCCATTCTGAAAATGAAAAACCATTGTTTACGGTCAACTGTGCCACATACATCAGCACATTGATGATGATCAAGTTTTTTATGACAGGGGGAAAATTGTCAGGCCTCGTAAATCTAAACTCACTCATTGCGCAAAAATAAGTTATCTGCGTCTCAACTGTACAATGTTTTCGATATGATGCGTATGGGGGAACATATCAACCGGTTGCACCCTGGTAACTTGGTAATCGCTGTCGAGCCGTTGCAGATCGCGTGCCTGGGTAGCAGGATTGCAACTTACGTAGACAATAACCGGCGCCGCAATGGCCCGCAGCGTATCAACCAAGGTTTCGTGCATACCGGCTCGGGGAGGATCGGTAATGATCACATCGGGTCGACCCTCTTTATCGAAAAATGTATCGGTACAGATAGCGGCCACATCACCGGCATAAAACGAAGCATTATGGATCTGGTTGATCCTTGCATTTTCTTTTGCGTCCTCGATCGCTGCACTCACCTGCTCGACCCCGACAATACGACCAGCCTTGCGGCTTAGAAAAATACCAATACTGCCTGTCCCACAGTACAGGTCGTATAGGGTTTCTTTTCCGGTGAGGGCAGCTGCCTCTGCGGTCAATCGGTAAAGGGTTTCGGCTTGTGCGGTATTGGTTTGAAAGAAGGATTGTGGCCCTATTTTAAAGCGATATTTTTCTGAGGGATCTGTTCCGTATAAAATTTCTTCTACAAAACCTTTTCCATAGAAAACGACTGGTTCGAGATCGAGGATACTGTCGTTCCATTTTTGATTGACGGTGTAAAGCAGGGTTGTGATTGCGGAAAATTCTTTTTGTAGCTCCTGTAGTAACAAGTTTGTCTGTTCGGGTTTCTCTTCTCCTACGATCAAGTTGACCATCAATTCTCCGCTTCGGCAGTAACGTAGTTGCAGGTTGCGTAAATAACCCTGATGAGCTCGACTGTCATAAAACGACCATCCTTTTGCTAAGGCCATTTTTTTTATAAAATGACGGATCTCGTTCGATGGAGTAGCTTGTAAATGGCAGGTATCGATATCAACGATCTTATCGAAATATCCTCGGGCATGAAAGCCGGCCACATTCGATTGATTACTGATAGACTCATTGCCAAGTTCCGAAGGCAATAAATAGCGTTTGTTTCCGAAAGTATATTCGATCTTATTTCGATACTGCGTGGTTTGTGTCGCCCCGGCGATGGGTTGTATCTGCGGAAGGGCAACCTTGCCGATGCGTTGCAACGTTTGCTCTACCTGTTGTTGTTTGAACTGTAGTTGTTTTTGGTAGGGGAGCATCTGCCATTGACAACCTCCGCATACGCCAAAGTGATCGCAGAAGGGATCGACTCTGTCCTCGGCCTTGGACACAAAAGATACCACTACTCCCTCGGCCCAATCTTTTTTACTTTTTATAATCCGGACATCGACCCGATCTCCGGGCACCACGCCCTCTACGAAAATCACTTTTCCGTCTTGTCTGGCAATGCATTTGCCCTCTGCGGCATAATCTTCTATGAGCAGTTTGGATAAGAGGGGAGCTGGTTTTTTACGTCGCACCCGGCAAAGATAACGGCTACCTTTCTTCTGTCAGATTTTAATAACTTTACTCATTATAGTATGAATATGAAAGGCCATTGGATCATCTTGTTGTTTTTTTGGAGTCACCCGCTCTGGGCACAAAACGGTTATGAGATCACGGTTACCTTTAAACCCTATAAAGATCAGTACATCTATCTGGGACATTATTTCGGTAAAACCTATCCGATAATCGACTCGGTCAAAGTAGATCAGCAATCGAGAGGCGTTTTTAAAGGGAAGCAACCGCTCAAAGGAGGCATCTATCTGATCGGATTTCCCAATAAGTCTGGGTTTTTTGAGGTGCTGGTAGATAAGCAGCAACAGTTTTCGATTTTTGCCGATTCGGCCAAATTGCCCAATGGGATCAGCTATGTGAATTCTCCCGATAACGAATTGTTTGCTGCCTATCAACGGATGGTATCAGAAAAGGGGATGCGGATCAATAATTTTCGAGAGGCACTTAAGACCGCTGGCTCCAAGACCGATTCGACCCGTCTGATCGACTCACTCAATAAACTTGACGTTGAACTGCGTACCACCCGCGATCGAATGATCGAGCAACACAAAGAAAGTTTTTTAGCCACCTTGCTACAGGCAATGCGGGAGCCCGTCTTGCCAGACGCCTTACAAAAGCCAACCAACCGCGCCGATTCGCTGGAAGCATTTCGGTATTACCGGGATCATTTTTGGGATGGGGTAAACTTTTGGGATGGCCGTCTTGCCTATACTACCTTTTTCGAAGAGAAACTGGAGCGATATTTTAATCAGCTGGTTGTACCGTTTCCCGACTCGGTGAACAAAGAGATGGATCATATGCTGGGCTATGCTTCGATCAATCCAGAGATGCAGCGATTTTTGTTGTTGCACTTTATCAATCGGTACTATACCCAACGCTATATGTGGGAAGACGCGGTCTTTGTTCATTTATACGAGAAGTACTTTTCAGAAAAGACCTATCCCTGGCTGAGCGAGCAGGGTAAAAAGACCATCACTGACCGGGCCTACAGTCTTATGGCGAATATACTCGGTACGCCCGCTTCGGATATTGAATTGCCCGATTCTACGGGCCGAACTGTATCACTTTTCAGTCAGAAAAAAGAATACACCCTCTTGGTCTTTTGGGATCCAATCTGTGGCCATTGCAAAGAGACACTTCCTAAGATCGACTCGGTCTATACCAGTCGTTGGAAAAATGACGGTGTTGGAATTTATGCTGTGGCAAAAGAGACCGAGGGCACCCGGTCTGACTGGCTTCGCTTTATTGCCGAAAAAAATATCAGTCATTGGACGCATGTGTACTATAGCAAAGAAGCCGAACAAGGTCGGGTGAGCAAAAATATTCCCGGGTACTCACAGCTCTACGATGTGCAGTCTTTCCCTACACTCTATTTGTTGGACAAAGACAAACGTATTATTGCCAAAAAGCTCTCGTATGAGCAAATGGATGAAATTATCCAGTTGAAGAAAAAAGAAAAATAATCAAATCAAATATCCTTGACTACATCGGCCACCAGTTGGGGTCTTCCGAGTGTATAATAGTGTAGCACAGGTACACCCGCTTTTTTTAGTTCGCGTGATTGCATCAACAACCATTCTTTTCCAACGATTTCTACATCAGCGTCAGTCTTACATTTTTGAACGGCATTGGCCAGCTCAGACGGCAGATCGATATGAAAAGTCTTAGGCAGAACAGAAAGCTGCTTTTTAGTATAGATAGGCTTTAATCCGGGTATGATAGGAACGGTAATGCCGATCTCGCGGCAGGCCTTAACAAAACCGTGATATTTGGAATTGTCAAAGAACATCTGCGTTACAATATAGTCGGCTCCAGCCTCTACCTTTTGTTTTAAGTGACGCAGATCGGTATCCATATTGGGCGCCTCAAAATGTTTTTCGGGATAGCCGGCCACCCCAATGCAGAATTTGGTCTTTTGTGTATCCTTTAATTCCTCTTCGAGATAGATCCCATTGTTGAGGGCTGATACTTGTTGTAACAAGTCGATGGCATAGCGATGTCCTCCGGGTTCGGGCTCAAAAGCCGATTCGTTTTTGGCAGCATCGCCCCGTAATACCAGTACATTGTCAATACCGAGATAGTGCAGATTGATCAGGGCATCTTCGGTGTCATTGACACTGAATCCTCCACAGATAAGGTGGGGCACGGTATCAACATTGTATTTATTCATTATCGCTGCACAGATACTTTCTGTACCGGGTCGTTTGCGAACGACCACTTTTTCGAAACTACCGTCTGTCCTTTTTTTGAATACGTGTTCGGACCGATGATAGGTTACATTGATGAAAGCGGGTTTGAAAGCCATCAGCGGATCGAGATGCTTATACAATGCGCCGATACCCTTGCCTTTCAGCGGGGGTAAGACTTCGAACGATAGTAGGGTATCGCTGGCTTGTTGTATATGTTCAATTACTTTCATGGAGCTAAGGCATGCAAACTTAACATACCGCTTGCGTTTAGCAAAGAAATGCGGTGCATTTGTTAAAAGCAGACCCTTATAAGGGTAAGCCGAGTCGATAACTTACATTTGTTGTATGGAATTAGCTATTCGAACGCAATCCCTGGTTAAACGATACGGCAACCGAACGGTCGTTAACCACGTTTCCTTTGAGGTTCGTCAAGGAGAGATCGTGGGATTGTTGGGACCCAATGGGGCGGGTAAGACGACTTCGTTTTACCAGGTGGTCGGTTTGATCAAGCCCGACGATGGGCAGGTTTTTTTGAATGACCAGAACATTACCACCCTGCCCATGTACAAAAGGGCCCAGATGGGCATCGGATACTTGCCGCAGGAAGCTTCTGTTTTCAGAAAACTGAGCGTGGAGGATAATATTGCTGCTGTGCTTGAAATGACCCGGTTAAGTAAACAGCAGCAAAAGGAAAAACTGGAAATATTGCTAAGTGAATTTCGGTTGCAGCACGTGCGAAAAAGTAATGGAGATGTGCTGAGTGGGGGTGAAAGAAGAAGAACAGAGATTGCCCGGGCGTTGTCGGTAGATCCAAAATTTATTTTACTTGATGAACCTTTTGCCGGCATCGATCCCATTGCTGTAGAAGATATTCAGGCCATTGTAGCCCGTCTCAAGTATAAGAATATCGGTATCTTAATTACCGATCATAATGTAACCGAGACGCTTTCGATCTGTGACAGGGCTTACCTGCTGATCGAAGGAAAGATCTTCAAGCACGGTACGGCCGAAGAGCTGGCTCAAGATGAGCAAGTGCGAAAATTATATTTGGGTCGCAATTTTGAACTCCGTCGTAAAGACTGGCTTCACGAAGAAGCCCAGCAGCAATCTGGTCTTTCTATTTGATCGTTCATGAACTACGCCCTTCTCCCCAAGATTGAACTACACCTGCATCTGGATTGCAGTTTGAGCTATACAGTGGTCAAGACACTTGATCCCACTGTTACGCCCGATCAATACCAAAAAGAGTTTGTAGCCCCTTCGGTTTGTACTGATTTACGCGATTACCTGACGCGCGCCGTAAAGGGTTTTTCACTTATGCAAACGTCCGAGCAATTGCGGCTGGTTACACTCGATCTGTTGGCGCAGCTTGATGCGGATAACGTTGTGTATGCTGAGATCCGTTTTGCCCCCTTGTTACATACGCAGCAAGGTCTCTCCTCTGTGCAGGTAGTAGAGGCTGTTCAAGGAGCCTTACAAGAGGGAGCGGTTATCTATAAAGTGATACCCCGTTTGATCCTTTGTACGCTTCGTCATTTTACCGAAGAGCAGAGTCTGGAAACAGCGAATCTGACGAAAGCATTTTTTGGAAAGGGCTGGGTGGTAGGTTTTGATATGGCCGGTGATGAGGCTGCCTATTCGGTCGAGGCTCATAAAAAAGCGTTTACCCTTATTAAGGACCACGGTATTCCTTTTACTGTTCATGCCGGCGAGGCGGCTGGTCCTGCCAGTATGTGGGAAGTGCTCAACGAACTAGGACCAAAACGTATTGGGCATGGAGTCAGAAGCATCGAAGATCCGAAACTCGTCAACTATTTGATCGAGAAAAAGATCCATCTCGAAGTATGTCCTACCAGCAATTTACAGACCAACATCTTTCGCTCAATGCAGGAGCATTCCCTGAACTTGCTCCAACGTCAAGGGGTTTCCATTAGTATTTCTTCTGATGCCAGAATGATAACTCCAGTCACGCTGAGCAGTGAATATGATCAACTGTCCGCTGCCTTTGGTTGGGGAGGGGCTGAATTACTCGCCTGTAACCTGCAGGCCCTGCAATATGCATTTATCGATGAAGACCTCAAGACTTCACTGAAACAGCAACTATTGGCCGCATATTGATGAGCAATTTTTTTTAATTTGGCAGTACAGATGAAGCTTCTTTCTCCTGCCATTTCTTCTTTGGCCCGACTACGTTCGTGGCGGATCGATGCATGGAAAAATAATCCTGTCGATGCGCAGCGCGAGGTATTGCAAGACCTCGTCACCTCGGCTCAGTATACCGAATTGGGAAGGCGTTACGATTTTGATCGACTTTTTTCGGTGCGGTCCTTTAAAGAAGCTGTTCCAATTCATGAATACGAAGACCTGAAACCGTATATAGAGCGGATCATGCAGGGAGAGCAGGGATTACTCTGGAATACTCCTATTTTTTGGTTTGCGAAGAGCAGTGGGACCACTAGTGATAAAAGCAAGTTTATTCCAGTGAGCGAAGAAAGTTTGCAAGACGGACATTACCGTGCCTCCAAAGATGTGCTATCGCTTTATTATCTGCGAAGACCCGATTCGGACCTGCTTACCGGAAAGGGATTGATCATCGGGGGTAGTCATACGATCAATCCGCTCAACGAAGAAGCGCAATACGGCGATCTGAGTGCCGTCTTATTACAGAACTCTCCTTTTTGGGGACATTGGTTGCGTACCCCTCACCTCGATATTGCTCTGATGGATGAGTGGGAGTCTAAGATCGAAAAGCTGGCCGAAAGCACGATCAAAGAAAATGTTACCTCTCTATCGGGTGTTCCCACCTGGACACTCGTTTTGTTCAGGCGCATCTTACAGATAACAGGTTGTAAGACTATTGCAGAGGTCTGGCCCTCGTTAGAATTGTACATGCACGGTGGCGTTTCTTTTACCCCTTATCGAGATCAATTTGCTGCTATGATCGGTCGAGAAATTCAGTATCTCGATATGTATAACGCCAGCGAAGGTTTTTTTGCCGCACAAGATGATCCTGCGGAGCCTGGCATGTTACTTTTTACCGATCATGGTGTATTCATGGAATTTATGCCGGTAGAAGAGTATGGAACGGCTACTCCCCGCACCATCGGTCTTAATGATGTTGAGATCGGTCGACACTATGCTCCTGTTATTAGTACCAACGCCGGTTTGTGGCGTTATTTATTAGGAGATACAATAGAGTTTACCACGTTGAGACCTTTTAGGGTAAAAGTGTCAGGGAGGTTAAAGCATTTCATCAATGCTTTTGGCGAGGAGGTGATCGTGGATAATACAGATCGTGCCCTGGCGGAGGCTTGCCAGCAGACCTGTGCTATCGTGAATGACTATACAGCTGCACCAGTTTATTTTAATGAAAAAATGCAAGGGGCACATCAATGGCTCATTGAGTTCGAAAAAGCCCCTGCCGATCTGGATCGATTTACCACTGTGCTGGATAAAGCTCTTCAACAACTAAACAGTGATTATGAGGCAAAGCGTTATCGTGATCTCGCCTTGCAATTGCCACAGATAAAATCTATGCCACGGGGGACCTTTTCACAATGGTTACGTCAAAAAGGAAAACTGGGCGGACAGCATAAAGTTCCTCGCCTAAGTAACGACCGTAAACTGGTCGAAGAGATTTTACAACTGAATACCACTACTTTTGCCTGACCCTAAATTACTATTATGAAATTACTAGATAACAAAGTAGCGATCGTAACAGGTGGCACCAGAGGAATAGGAGAAGGGATTGCCCGGCTCTTTGCATCACAGGGTGCGCATGTGGCCTTTACGTATGTAAGTGACAATAGTGCTGAAAAAGCCAATAGCCTGGCTGCAAGCTTAGTGGCGCAGGGTGTCAAGGCAAAGGCTTATCAGAGCAATGCTGCCGATCCACAGGCTTGCGAGCGTTTGGTGGCCGATGTGCTCAACGAATTCGGCACGATCGATATCTGTGTGAACAATGCCGGCATCTCAAAGGATAACCTGCTCATGCGAATGACTACCGATCAGTGGGAAGAGGTAATGAAGGTCAATCTTAATAGTGTCTTTTACATGACCAAACAAGTGATCCGGCCGATGATGAAAGCTCGTTCGGGCTCTATTATCAATATGAGCTCGGTGATCGGTGAAATGGGAAATGCAGGACAGAGCAGTTATGCGGCAAGTAAAGCCGGGGTGATCGGATTCACCAAGTCGATCGCTAAAGAGTTAGGAAGTCGCAATATTCGCTGCAATGCCATTGCTCCCGGTTTTGTCGAGACCGATATGACACAATATTTGCAAGCCGGCGAAGCCGCTGAAAAATACAAAGCAGGTATCCCCCTGGGGCGATTCGCCACTGCTGCCGATATTGCCAATGTAACGCTGTTTCTGGCTTCGGATCTCTCGTCGTACGTGACCGGCCAAACGATCAGTGCTTGCGGCGGACTTAATATTTAGTGGCTGACGCGCGTGCCCTTTTCTTGCATATAGGCGTGCCACAAGATAAAGGCCGCTATGCTGCGATAAGGCTTCCAGTTGGCTGCTACGGCTAACATTCTTTCTTTTGAAACAGTAGCACGCATCCTTTTTACCTTTTTCAAGCTATTGACCAATGCAATATCTCCCAGCGGAAAAGGGTCGGTTCTTCTGAGCGCATGCATAAGGTATACGTCGATGGTCCAGGGTCCGATCCCCTTCAGCGGGATCAATTTTGCATAGACTTCTTGGTCGCTAAGCTGTTCCATTTTGCGCAGGCTGATCTGTTTGCTGAGCACGGCTTGCGCCAATCCTCTTGCATAGACAATTTTTTGCCGGGTAAAATAACAATCCCGCAAATCCGTATCACTAAGGGCTGCTATTTTTTTGGGGGTTACCACACCGATCTTTTTGCGTAAGCGGTTAAAAGCCGCATAGGCCGCGGCCAGTGAAACCTGTTGCTCCAAGATCGACAGGATCAATGTTTGAAAAGTATTCGGTCTAATCCAGGGACGCGGGTAACCATAGTTTATAATAATTCGTTTCAGATCGGCATCGCGAGAAGCCACTTGATCGCAGAGCGAATTGAAGTTCTCTTTATTGTAGCAGAAAATGGGCTCCTTCATTTTTTTGTAAATCGTTCGATGGCTTTTTTACTTTCTTCACTCAGTACAAGCCGGCCGCTTATAGCGGCACGGTGTTGTAATAATTGGGTCCAGTGGTCGGTCCCTTCCCAGCAGATCTTCTTGATCTCACAAAGAGCGGTCGGACTACTTTGCAGCAGTTGTGTGACCAGCCGATCGATCCCTTCGTCTAAGCCAGTGCTATTGTCAAAAAGTTCGGCGAACAATCCCCGTTGATGAGCCCACTCGGCGCTGCGCCACCCGGTTGCATCGATGGCTAATTGTGAAAAGGCAGAAAGTCCGATCTTTCTCTCAACGGCAGGCCCTACTACAAAGGGGCCGATCCCTACAGCCAATTCACTAAGCTTAACCTGTGCAAGTTGAGTAGCCATAGCATAATCAACAGCTGCCGCCAGTCCTACACCCCCTCCTACACATTTACCTTGAATCCGTCCGATAACCAGCAGCGGGCAGGTGCGAATGGCATTGATCACATCTGCGAAACCACTGAAAAAACGAAGTCCTTCGGCCGCTGTGGTAATGGTAGACAACTCTTCGAACGAAGCTCCGGCACAGAATACTTTTTCGCCTGCACTGCGCAACAGAATAAGTTTTACAGCGGGGTCTTCTCCTGCCGCCGTAATAGCCGCAGCCATTTGCGTCAGCAAGGTTCTGGGTAAAGAATTACTCTGCGGGTGATAAAATTCAATCACTTGAAGAGCGCCTTGTCGGGTCGTATTGACATAAGCTGTTTCAATTGCCATAGCAGTGGGTTATCGGGGTTGTTTAGCGACCATGGTCAAAATAGTGGCAATACCGGCGATCTCGTTTGTTTCGTCCAATATCTCTACCAGCCATTTGACAATTCCTTTTTCAATATCATCTCCTCTTTTTTGATCGGCCGGGTTATCTGTGATCCGTTTGTCTTGAAGCAGTTTTTCTTTGCAGGTAAAACGTATCTGGATCGTGTTGCCGGGATAGACCGGTTTAGTAAAACGCAGTTCATCGATCCCGTAATTTAATAAGACCGGATTTTTTTGGTAGCTGTCTACAAACAAACCGGCTGCCAAACTCATGATCAGATATCCATGCGCTACTTGTCTCTCGAACATCGTGTTTTCGAAATCAGTTTCTTTCAAATGCGCATAAAAATGGTCGCCACTCAACGCAGCGAAACGATCTATATCTTCTGAAGTGATCGTTCTTTTTTCGCTCAATAATTGATCGCCGATCTGTAATTCCTCAAAATATTTTTTAAAGGGATGTTTGCCAGGGTCTTTGCCTTCGGCAAAGGGCTGATATACCGATGTGATGGCAGTGATCATAGTAGGAGATCCTTGCAAAGCGGTTCGCTGTAAATAATGCTTGACACCTCGTATACCTCCCATTTCTTCGCCTCCTCCAGCGCGTCCCGGTCCGCCATGTACCAACAAGGGTAATGGAGAACCATGTCCGGTACTTTCTTTTGCACAGGCACGATTGAGTACCAAGATGCGCCCGTGATAAGAAGCCGCTCCGATCACATAGCGACGGGCCTCGGCACTATCGTTGGTTACAATCGTAGTGACCAAACTACCTTTTCCTTTTTTACTCAAGGCGATGGCTTCTTCGATACCTTGATAAGGCATCAGTGTACTAACGGGACCAAAGGCTTCTATCTCGTGTGGCGCTTCGGTAGAAAAGGGATTTTCGTTCAACAGCAGCAGGGGAGAAAGAAAGGCTCCTTTTTGCGCATCGGCATCTACTACCTGCACACTGTCTAGTGATCCATAGATCAGTTGTGAAGAAGCTAGTAGTTTCTGTACTTGTGCCACTACTTCTTTTCGCTGTGATTGACCTGCCAGTGATCCCATTCTGACTTTTTCGTTGTGCGGTGATCCGATCACTGTTTGCGCGAGCGCTTTTTGCAAGGAACTAGCCATGGCGTCGAGGTAACGCGCGGGAACAAATATCCGACGAACACCCGTGCAGCGTTGACCAGCTTTGAGTGTCATTTCTTTTCGTACTTCCTTTACAAAAAGGTCCCACTCGGGATCGTCAGGTTGTACCTGATCGCCCAATACGATGCAGTTAAGACTATCGGCCTCCATATTGAAGGGGACATTGTTATCGAGGATGGCCGGTATTTTTTTAAGAAGAGCACCTGTTGCCGCACTGCCGGTGAAGGTGACCACATCTTGACTATCGACCCATTGAAGTAGGTCACCGCTGCTGCCACAGATCAATTGTAAGGATCCCTCGGGAAATATTTTGCTATTGATGATCTCGCGAAAGACCGCCTCTGTAAGATAAGAGGTTACCGTGGCGGGTTTAACGATCGCAGGTACACCAGCCAAAAGATTCACTGCGATCTTTTCTAGCATACCCCATACCGGAAAATTGAATGCATTTATATGAACGGCCACACCCTCTTTCGGTACTAGTATATGGGTACCCATGAAACTATTGCCCTTGCTCAGGTTATGACTTTCGCCGTCGATGCAAAAACTTTCATTGGGGAATTTTCTGCGTAGCGATGCATTCGAAAAAAGATTACCGATGCCTCCTTCGATATCGACCCAGCTATCGGCTTTAGTAGCTCCGCTGCGATAACTGAGCGCATAAAAAGCGGGAAGATGCTTTTGTAAATGAAAAGCAAGAGCCTTGAGTCGATTGCCCCGCTCGTGAAAACTTAGCGTCCGCAGCGCCGGATTCCCCTTTTGGCGGGCGTAGGCGATCATTTCTTTGAACGGGATACCCTCTGTACTGGTCGTACCAAGGCATTCGCCCGTCACAGCATCGAACAGGGCTTGTTCGTTTCCCTGGCCATACAGCCATTGCCCGGCTACATAATTTTGAAGTTGGATCATAGAGTGGGGGTCTTACTAAAGTACCTCAAAATTAGCCCAAGGATGCTTGTCTTTTACAATTGGGTATCTTTGTTTTCTATTAAATTGTTTTTTATGAGGTTGAACTGCCTACTTTTTTTTGTGTTGATCTCCAGTCTTGTTTTTTCTTCTTGTCAAGACAATACTTCCCACACCGGACATGGATCGAGCTCCTCTGGCCGAACTCCCAAAACGGCCGAGGACAGTCTTTTCCATCAGGTTATGGAGGTGCACGACGAGGTGATGCCAAAAATGGGAAAGATTCGCGGCGCCCAACAAGCCGCCCAGCAGCGCCTGGACTCACTCTCTCTTAAAACCAAGAGCACAGACAATGCCTATCGTCGGCAGCTAGAGCAATTGATCAGCGATCTTAACTACGCCGATTTTGCCATGGATAAGTGGATGGTCGAATTCAATACTGATTCTTTAA
>Ga0129333_10002192_pt1 | contig 18093 bp, 3 predicted proteins | sample CPB6_08_DNA_FD_94474 | JGI IMG/M metagenome (GOLD analysis project Ga0129333, IMG submission 94474) | Freshwater to marine salinity gradient microbial communities from Chesapeake Bay, USA - CPBay_Sum_0.6_0.8_DNA | ecosystem: Environmental > Aquatic > Marine > Coastal | place: USA: Chesapeake Bay...
AACAAAATAAAAGGTGTAGCATATTATCTTAGAAATGTAAAAAGTATTTTCAGAGGCGGTAAGTTTACTCAAGACTTAGAATTGACATTAGCAACGTTTGGATTTGCAAGAGGCTATGGTGAGTCTGATCAAGGGCGTGAAGATGCTAGACAACAAGAATACAATAATAATGAACTGCAACGATTGCAGAAACGCGGTAATCCCCCAGTAGGACTTAGGGAAGACACGCCACCTACAGGTGATTCGTCAGGAGGAGATCCTTGTGGTCCTGCAGCCACAACACAACCTAGCAGTCAAGAAACAACCAAAACTGGTGTTGCAGATGACGATGCTAATCCTAATGGAGTAATAATTACAGGAGAAGCAAACCAAGATGTCAATGGAAATACAATAAATTCATTAGGAGTGTCACCATAATATGGCAGAGGATATTTTTAAGCCAGCTGGCGCCACTAAAGCAAGTAAACCTGACGCCGGCGGCGGAGTTATCAGAAACGTACCGGTATATGGTATTGTTAAGAACAATATTGATCCCACACGTTCAGGAAGAATTCAAGTCTACATTTCAGATTTGGGCGGAGACGATGCGGATAATCCAGACAACTGGGCGACAGTTTCGTATATGTCCCCTTTTTATGGATTTGTACAACCTACTGCTCCAACTGAAGGAGAAGGAGATTACGTTGCTAATCCTGCAAGTTATGGAATGTGGTATAGTCCACCGGATTTAGAATCACAAGTTATTTGTATATTCATCAACGGAGATCCTAACTACGGATATTATATTGGAGCAGCACCGAAACCCGAAGCATTGCATATGGTGCCTGCTATAGGATCTTCAGACAAAATTATTACCAATAACAGTTCTGAATCACAAAGTTACGGCGGCGCTGCTATCCTCCCAGTAACTAACATAAACACAAATAATACAGCTACATCTGACGACGATAATTTCTTAGACTTACCAAAACCTATTCATAGTTATCAAGCCGCTATACTTTTTAAACAAGGTATCATAAGAGATACTTTACGCGGTCCTATCACATCAAGTGCTAATAGAGAATCGCCCAGCAGAGTGGGTTGGGGCGTTAGCACACCAGGTAGACCAATTTATGCAGGTGGCTATACCGATAAGACCATCGGTCAAGCAGCAGTAGATGGTAAAAATGATGAAGGTCTTCGTGTCATATCACGTGTCGGTGGACATTCAATCGTATTAGATGACGGAGATTTGATAGGTAGAGATAATCTAGTAAGAATTCGTTCGGCTGCTGGACATCAGATATTAATGAGCGATGATGGTCAAACAATTTTTATAATACATAGCAATGGTCAATCTTGGATAGAGATGGGCAAAGAAGGTACCATTGATATGTTTTGTACAAATAGCTTCAATGTACGAACTCAGGGTGATATCAATTTTCACGCAGACAAAAATATAAACATTCATGCTAAGAAAAAACTTAACATTAAAGCAGAAGATATCTATATTCAATCAGAAAAAAGCACCAGCCACAATGTAGGATCTGATTATAAAGTTCAAACTTCAGGAAAATACTCTCATAAGATTAGTGGAATTATGAGTATGCAATCTGGTGGTGAAGGATCTTTTGAAAGTGCTGGTGTACTATATGTGAACGGTAGTAAAATTAATCTTAATTCAGGGTCAGGTCCTAGTGCTGATGATGTAGCCCCACTATCAGATACGGCACACACTGATACATTATTTGATAGCGTTAAAGGATATCTAGCAGCACCAGGCTTATTAAAGAGTATAACTTCACGCACACCAGCACATGCGCCATGGGTAAATGCTAACCAAGGTGTTGATGTTGAATCTTCACCGTCAGCAGATGACAATTTACCTTCTGCACCTAGCGCAGCAGCAGAAAGAGCATCACAAGTTGCTGAGAGTTCAGCCTCAGCTAGCCCATTAAGTCCTGCAGGATTAGCAACAGTTCCCTCAGTGAAACCTGTAAGTAGCAGTATTGATGGACCTACGACAGGTGCATTAGTAGGTGCAGTGGCAACTAATGCAGCAAGTGGACCTGCAGCACTTGCAGTAAAAACCGGTGCAGGATTAGTTCCAACGTCAGGTGGTCCGATAGCAGCGTTAGGCTCATTGGCGCAATCACCTGCTCAACTAGAAGCTGCCGGGTTTTTAAAGCCAGGCGCATCGACATTAGTAGATTCTTTAATAAAAGGTGGCCAACCATTAACGGGTGCTTTAGCTAAAAACTTATTTACAGGAAAAGATGGAGTTAGTGATCTTACTGCATTCTTAAATAATCCTACGGCACAGTTGTCAGGCATGGTAGACAACTTACAAAAAGCACAAACATCTTTAACTAGCGCAGGTTTATTAACAGGTAGCGAATCTCCTGTTGCGATTGCGGGTCTAGTAATGTCTGGATCAACATGTGGAATCCCACAAACATTGAATGCTGTTAAGAGCATTACAGGCGGCGCAAATCAATTGTCTAAAGCAGGCACGCCCGGAGTTACTAATCCAGTATTCAACGCATTGAATTCAGGTAATTTTGCAGCAGGATTGTCACAATCTAGCACAGCCGGATTAGGATCTATAATAGGTGCTGTTGCAGCGATGAGTGCAGTATCTAAAGTAATGGGTAATAAAAACAAAGGTGCTACAGCAATGGCGTTTGCTGCGATTGCCACTACAATGTTACCGTTGCCAAATAGAAGACCTGCTAACTTGAAATCAATTAGTGCAGAAAACATGGCAATGGCAGAAGCAAGATCATTAAGAGTCGCTGATCCATTCAAAGATGCAAAAGATTTCTTAAAACTTACAGGAAGAATCGGTGGTGGTAAGGTCAATCAAGTCGCAGGAGCAGTAGTAGGAGGGTTAAACGCCGTTAACAGATATAACAATGCTAAGAACCCACAACAAACTATAGGTGCGATTACAGGCATAATAGGAAGTGCAGGCAGAATAGGAGCCGTAACAGGAAATAAAAACTTAGCTAAGAGAGCTAGAGAAGTTAATTCCGTTATTAATGCATCCAATCAAATTAATAAAGCACTAAACACTATTAGTAGCGCAAAAACAATTGTAGGACAGTTAGGTGGCTTAGGAAGAATATTAGGTTCGGTCGGTCAAGTAGGTAGAGTATTTGGTAATAAAAATCTAGTAAGAAATACTCGCAAAGCAGGTACAGTAGTATCTAGTTCTCAAGGCATTTTACGTGGTATAGATAGAATTGCTACAAGTAAAAATATCAATACCACTTTGGGTGCGCTAAGTTCTATTATTAGAAACGCAAGTAGAATAAAAGGCACAGTTGGTAGATCAAGCAAAGCTAGCGGAATGTCTATGATTCCTGGTGGTAATTTGAGTATTGGATCCGTTGTAAATAAATCATTAGGAAAATTAGGTATTCCTAAGAACCCAGCACTAGCAGGTATTATTACAGGAGCTGTTACAGCAGCAATTAATAATATTGCGTATCCTAAAGCAATTAAGGGAAGTACAGGATTGCCTAGAGGAATCCCCGGCCCAACAAATTTTGCAGGTCCGATTAGTCTTGATTCATTAAGCGGAGTACAAGCAGACATAACAAAATCTCTGAGTGGAATACAAGCAGACATAACAAAATCTCTGAGTGGAATACAAGCATTAGGAAAGAATCTTACAACTCTGTCAGTGAGTGATCTAAGTGCTGGTGCTGCTGCACAATTAAATGCAGCAATGGGAGCTATAGGTTTTGGCGGCGCCGGCGCAATCAAGATGCCAACTATTGGGGAAAACACATTTGATGGATCTGCGGTTGACTCACAGTTGGGCTCATTACTTGAAGATTCTAGAATCCCAGATATTGATTTTGGTGATGAACCAGACTCTGGTGGGTTAGCAGCATTAGAAGCAGCAATACAGGCAAACAATGCCGTAGATGCTGAGTTTAATTCATTGGAAGACTTACTAGAACAAGTGGAAATAGCTAAACAAGAATTCTATGATTTAGAATCCACGTTGCCACCGGGTTCTCTAGAAATAGCTGAAGCGCAAAATGAGTGGGTACAACTACAGATAAGAGCAAATACGTTGTTAGATAGCATTGAGAACAAAATTAACTACTAAATACACATATGCCGCAATATATAGGATTTAGCACTAGAGGTGCCAATAAACCAAAAACTACTAATCAACCGACCGGTAATGATGGTGGAGTCGGCACGGTCAGAAAATCTTTGAATACTGGTAGAAAATTTCGTCTTGTGGATGAACCACTAGTGGTAAATGATTTTGTCAATGCTATAAACATCAAACAGGGTGAAAAAGTTGGCCAGCCCGGTTACGGAACAACATTGTGGGGATTCGTTTTTGAACCCAATACATCAAGCGTACAGTTTCAACTAGAAACAGAAATACGAAGAATAGCCAGTTTAGATCCTAGATTGATACTAAATTCCGTGAAGGCCTTTCCGCAAGAAAACGGTATTTTATTAGAGCTAGAAATTGCCGTTGCTCCATTTAATCAAGCACAACTCCTTAGTCTATTTTTAGATCAGGGAACAAACCAAGCCATTATACAATAATACCGAAAAAAACATGATTTTTAGGTATGATAAATACTTAAAAGAGATAACCCTATGGCTACAAGTTCAAGACAATCTGCAATTTTTGGTGTAAATGACTGGCAAGCAATATACCAGACGTTTAGAGAAGCCGATTTCAGAAGCTATGACTATGAAACTCTACGTAAAAGTTTCATAGATTATTTGCGTGTCTACTATCCCGAAACATACAATGACTTCATTGAATCTAGTGAATTTATAGCATTACTTGATGTTATTGCATTTATGGGTCAAGGTCTTGCATTCAGAAATGACCTCAACACCCGTGAAAACTTCATGGATACTGCTGAACGCAGGGATAGCGTCATTAAATTAGCAAACTTGGTTAGCTACACTCCAAAACGTAATCTAGCTGCTCAGGGATATTTAAAAGTTGTCAGCATTCAAACTTCTCAAAATATTAGTGATTTGAATGGAACCAATCTAAGCAATTTACCTATATTATGGAACGACCCAGCAAACCCAAATTGGTTAGAGCAATTTAATACTATTATCAATGCAGCATTAGTAGATACCCAGCGTGTTGGAAGACCGGCAAACGTTGCGGATCTTTTAGGTGTAACCACAAGTGAGTACACACTAAAAATTCCAAACACTACATTACCAATTGTACCGTTTACATCTACAGTTGATGGTATAAACATGAATTTTGAATTATGCAGCGTCACCAGCGTTGATGCTGATTATATGTATGAAATTCCTCCTGCACCTAGTGGTCGTTTCAACATGCTATATCGAAATGATAAGTTAGGATACGGTAGTCCAAATACAGGGTATTTCTTCTATTTCAAGCAAGGCAACCTACAGAATTACGACTTTACTCTAGAACAACAAATAGCCAATCAGGTAGTTTTTATCGGTGACATTCAAGGTGTTAATAATGAAGATACGTGGTTATACCAATTAAATCAAAATAATGGTACTAGAACATTATGGACAAAAGTAGAAAACATCTATGCTGATGCTTACCTACAAAATGAAACAAGTAACAGAACAATATTTTCTGTAAGTTCTAGATTCAATGATCAGGTAAGCTATGTTTTTGGTGATGGAGTTTTCAGTCAAATTCCAGTAGGCACATACCGAGCATATGTACGTGCAGGAAATGCACTAACTTATACTATCGATCCTACTGAAATGCAGGGCATTACAGTATCGTTCACCTATATCAATCGTTTAGGCAAAGCAGAAATATTGACTTTAGGTCTAGAGCTACAGTTACCAGTCAGCAATGCCCAAGCACGTGAGCCAATCGCACAAATTAAACAACGTGCCCCTACAAGATACTATACACAAAATCGTATGGTTAATGGTGAGGATTATAACAATTTTCCGTATACGCTATATAGTTCTATTATCAAGTCAAAAGCAATTAACCGTAGTAGTATTGGTGTTAGTAAGAACCTAGATTTACTGGATCCTACTGGAAAATATTCCAGTATTAATAGTTTCGCAAATGACGGAGCGTTGTGGCAAGATACGGATGATGGATTCCTGTCATTGACAATAAACACTATTGGTAATATTATTACGTTCCTAACGGATTCTTTGGGAAGTGTGTTATCAGGTAATCGTGTTGTTCAATATTATACACAAAATTTCACGCAATATTCCATTAATAGTGCATCCGGTGACGGCACTGTATATTGGAATACAAATACAGTCGATGCAAATTCGCTGACAGGTTATTTTTACAATATCACTGACGGTAGTCCTTTACCAATTCCAATTGGAACATATTCCACAAACAATGTAAAGTATGTTACGCCCGGCGCATTAGTAAAGTTCGTTGCTCCTAGTGGATTTTACTTTGATGCCAATAATAGACTAGTCGCAGGTATTCCTGGACCAAGTAATCAAACATATATTTGGACAACAGTTTTAGCTGTAATCGGCGATGGATATAATAATGGGCAAGGTGGTTTTGCAAATGGTACAGGCCCAGTAACATTAAATGGTTATGTACCTAACGGAGCAATCTTGACCACAGTATTGCCTGCATTTGATAATTCTCTTTCTAATGAAATCGTACAAGAATGTATTATTAGAATGGAGTTACAACAAAACTTTAGTTTAAAATTTGATAACTCATTAACTATTGCACAAGATCGTTGGAGTATTCAATTATACAACGATCCTAATTGGTTTATAAGATTTGAAAGTCAATCAGGCGGAAGATATACAGTTACGTATCGTTCGTTAAGATATTATTTTGGAAGTGTAGAAGATACAAGATTTAGCTTCGAAAGAGACAAGCTTGTATATGACCCACTCAGTGGTAAAATTCTACAAGATTTTATCAAGATATTAGCAACCAACACACAACCTAATAGTAATTACGCCTTGTCAAAAGATGTACAAATTAATATTGTTGGACAAACTGTCGAGAGTGATGGATATATCAATGACTTTGAAGTAGAAGTGGCTAGCAATGACATTAATAACCGTGGATTAATTCTCAACCCTGATTTTTTTCAAACAGTTACAGGATATGTAACAGGATCTAGTAATACTGGTATATATGTTTTCTTTGAGTTAATTGAAGATGCAATTAATTTATCAAGATTACAGATAGTTCCAACGTCTGACGTTATACAGTATCAAACAAAAACACAAATTGAAGTATCGAAATATGATTATCCATTAGGACAGCTATTCTATGCATATGGAGAAAATACTTTTTGGAAAACAATACAGGACAATACAGTAACAACACCTTATTATATTCTTGTTGAGCAACCGCAATATTCGTTTAGATATGGCCGTCAAGGGTTACAATTTCAATATCGTCATAATAGCAATAACACTACAAGAATAGATCCTGCAACAACTAACATTATCGATTTGTATGTAGTAACACAAAGCTATTACACACAATATCAAAACTACATTCAGGATACTACGAATACAGTTCCTATGCCTCCTAAACCAACTATCAATGAACTAAGCGAGGAATACGGACAACTAAATAATTATAAGATGCTTAGTGATAGTGTAGTTCTAAACAGTGTAGTTTTCAAACCATTGTTTGGACCTAAGGCAGTACCAAATCTAAGAGCAACAATTAAAGTTATAAAATCGGCAAATACAAATGCAAGTAACAGCGAAATTAGAAGTTCAGTTTTAGCAGCAATGAATACATATTTTGATATCAACAATTGGAACTTTGGTGACACATTCTATTTCTCGGAATTGAGTGCATATCTACACGATCAATTAGGGGAGTTGATTAGTTCGGCAGTACTAGTGCCAAATGATCCTACGATGAAATTCGGAGACCTTTATGAAATAAAATGCTCACCCTATGAAATCTTTGTGAACGCGGCTACTGCCGATGACGTAGTAGTAATAGCTGCATTAACACCAGCTGAATTGCAAATTGCATGAGTAAGTAATTATGGCAACAAGAATTAGAACGCTAAATTTTCTTCCTGAAATATTCCAAACACCAACAAACGCACAATTTTTGGCAGCAACTTTAGACCAAGTTGTAGCCCAACCCGAAATTAAAAAGATTCAAGGATATATAGGAAGTAAATTTGGATATGGTATAAACGCCAAAGATTACTATGTAACTGAACCAACTAAAGTAAGAAAAGATTATCAATTAGATCCTGGTGTCATCTTTACTAAAAAGAACGAATCTGTAGCACAAGATTTCATTAGCTATCCTGGTATCTTAGATGCATTAAAATTAGAAGGTGGTCTAACAAACAACAATAATCGGTTGTTCAACAGTGAGTTTTATTCTTGGGACAGTTTTACTAACCTAGATAAGATCATCAATTTTAACCAATACTATTGGATTCCGGAAGGTCCTGCTAGTGTTGTAGTTTCTAGCGAAACAGTCTTTTCTACTAACGACTATGTTGTTAGAAGTTTGCCAAATGGATATAGTGTTATACCATTAACATCTTCTGAAAGTGCAGGTAGCATAAATCCAACAATAGTTTTACTACGTGGTGGAACATATACTTTTGCTGTAAACCAAGATTCACAATTTTGGATTCAAGGTGAACCGGGTGTTACTGGCTTTAGTCCTACACAACCCAACGTACAAACAAGAGATGTGTATGGTGTTGACAATAACGGTGCTAGCGTAGGTGTCGTAACATTCAATGTACCACCTAAAGATGCACAGGATGAGTATAATTTTCCAGGCAATAATTTAGTTGATGTAGTATCAACTATACCTTTTAGTGAAATTAACGGTAAACCATTAAGCGAGTTAGGTTCTATAGACGGCATTTCTTCTTTAGAGAATTTGACCGTCATGTTCTATAACACTAGCAATCCGAATGAAATCGGATATGTGTCAAACTTTTTTGATTACACAGCCTACGATGTTAACAACGGTTTAGTAGGACCACAGGTAGTTGCAGTTACTGCAACAACAGGCACGACTAATCTTGTAACTTGTGCCAGCACTGCAAACTTAACTGTAGGCGGCACCGTAACATTCACTGGTTCTCCTTTTGGCGGTCTTTCAGCATACTCAGCTACATTGCCTAGTACAATCTATTACATTACTTCTATTGTAAATAGTACGCAGTTCACAATTTCTACACAGCAACCTGATATCGCTGCTGCTAACCAATTAGAAGCCGGCAAACAATACATCATTACAAGTTTAGGTACTACCGACTTTACTGATTATGGTGCTGCGAGTAATATAGTAGGAATCATTTTTACTGCAACAGGTTCTGCAATTGGTACAGGTACAGCCCGTGAACTTACTACTGGACAAAACTTTGAGGTTGGTGAAACATACACAATCACTTCGTTAGGAACTACCAACTTTACTCTGTTTGGTGCGGCTAGTAATACTGTAGGATTAACATTTACTGCTACAGGCAGTGGAATTGTAACTGCCGGATCATTTATACCTGGGTTGAATTATGTAATTACTAGTTTAGGAACTACGAATTGGAATACCGTAGCAGGAACAACTGGTCTTTCATACATCGTTGGCGATATTATTACAGCAACAGTAGCAGGGTCTGGTACAGGTGCAGCGAAACAAATGACCGCAGGGTCTGGTACAGGTACTGCATATGTTGGTGCTACCAATGCAGTGTTAAGTTCTGCATCTGGATCTATGACATTAAATTACAATTTGGGTCTATATGAAGAAGGTTATTACACTACAGTAAATGATTATTTTTACAGAATAACTTATGTTGGTGACCCTTCGAATCCTGTAATAAGATTAGTAGAAGATTCACAAATACCTACTAATGAAAAAATTACTGCTGTATATGGCACTCAATGGATATCCAGAAATTTCTATAAGAATAATTTAGGAACTATACTACTGATTCCTTATATTAGTGCTCCTTTAGATACGTTGTATTATCAAGATGGCACATCATCCAATAAGGTTGGTGTGATTAAAATTATCGAAAGCAACGCACTTAATACATTAGATGTTGAGCGTGATATTTTAGGAAAAACTCAATTTACTGCAACTAATGGTGTTGTTTTTACTAATGGACTAAAGGTAGAATTTCAGGGTGATGTTGTACCTATTAGTTACCTAACAGGAGAATACTATGTTGAGGGTGTGGGCAGTGGTATAGAATTAATACCTGTAGAAAATTTAATTTCTCCCGAAGGGTTTACATCTGGAACATATGATCCTTGGGACACAACAGCATGGGATGCAGCAGCATGGGAAGGAAATTCATATATTCCTGTCACCCCTGATTACATCACTATTGCAAGAAATTCCATAGACAAAAATGCCTGGTCTAGAAGCAACAGGTGGTTCCATATTGACGTAATAAATGCTACAGCAACATACAATAACAATCCAAACTTAGTAACCTTGTATGCTACCGCAGACTATAAAGCAAAGCGTCCTATAATTGAATTCTATCCTAACTTGAAATTGTTTAATTCGGGTATTGAAGGTAAGAATCCGGTAGATTTTATTGACTTAAGAACCACAGATGCGTTCAGTTTAGTCGCCGGACAACAAAATTACTATCCAGACGTTGAAGTTTACACAGATTATACTGCAACTATTACTTCTACAAACTACACACCTTCACGTTCATTAACAGCATATCAATTGTCTACGAAAGAATTTACTTGCGATTCAACAACTGGATTTAGAATCAATGACATTATTGTTTTTAATGATACACCTCCTGCACTCGGAATAACAACAGGCGCAATTTACTATGTAAGTCAAATACTATCTGGAACTACATTCACAATTTCTTCTACTAAAGGTGGAGCAAATGTAGGTTTTACTGCTAATTTAGGACCAGCTACTCCATATTTGGGACCATATTCGATGACATGGACTCCGCAGAGTACAACTATTACTATCGCTGCTAATGATGTCACTGGTGCATTTACTGTTGGACAGTACATCGCAGACTCTACAAATAAACTTCCTACAAATTCTCAAATTTTGTCTATTTCCGGAACAACAACCCTTACGTTAGAAGTAGAATGGGAAGAAGGATCTTCGGGCTATATTCCTACTACAACCGATGCATCTTTAATCGCTACAGATACAACTAACGATAATTACGCATTGTTCGAAGGTTCAACGATTATCTTTGCAGCGGACACAAACGATAATGTAAAAAACAAAATTTATGTTTCTAGATTTTCAACAATCGCTGGTTCTAGTACACCAGTAATCACATTAACAGAAATACAAGACGGTGATGTACTACCAGAACAACAAACAGTTGCACTCAGAGGCTATTTCAATCAAGGAAAAGAGTTTTGGTTCAATGGAGACAATTGGATAGACGGACAACAAAAAGTAGACGTAAATCAACCACCTCTATTTGATATTTTTGATAGCAATGGTATAAGCTTTGGTAATGCAGACATTTATCAAGGCACATCATTTATTGGATGTAAATTATTTGCATACGGATTAGGATCAGGCTTAGATGATTCTATTTTAGGTTTTCCGATCAGATATAGCTCAGTAGAAAACGTAGGTGATATTAGTTTTGATGTATCATTAAATTCAGACACATTTGACTATGTTAGTGGAACTTCTCCAATAACACAAAAAGTTAATACAGGTTATGTATATCAATACAATACGCCTGAGCAACCTATTCGTCAAATTGGTTGGCAAACAGCAATATCACCTAGTGTTCAATATCAGTTATTTGAATTTGAATATGATATTCTAACTCCTACACTAGAATTTACATGTGATATAAGTCCGGTCAGTTCCGACAGTACAAATTGGCCTGTTGTGGAAGTAGCGATCAACAATGTAACATTAGCGCATACAGATTATACTGTAACTTCTACCAACGTGTCTACTACCATAACGCTAAATAACTATCCTGTTACTGATACTGTAATACAAATCGCTATACTTAGCAACCAAATAAGTCAAACAGCATATTATTCAATACCTATCAATTTAAATAACAATCCATTAAACGGAGACATTGTTGTTGCTAACGTAGGTGACATACGTGGACAATATCAAAGTATGTTCTATAACAATCCAAATACAACAGGTGAAGTGTTTGGTCCGAACAACTTTAGAGATTTAGGTAACATGGTTCCATGGGGAGACAAGATTATTCAGAACAGCGCAAGCTTAGTTCTTCCCGGTACGCTGCTACGTAAAACAGAACACAATTTATTCAATGCGTTAATGTACAACAGCAAAGAATATGTAAAATTTAAAAATCTATTAGTCTATACTGTACAAAATGCAGATTACCAGCAAAGATATAATCCATCTGTTATGTTGGATGACGCACTAGATCAGATAACATCAAGCAAAACAGATAATCAACCTTTCTTTTGGTCAGATATGTTGCCCAACAAAGCAGCATACATTACTAATACATATTCGTTTGCAAACAGTTTAGATGTTAGTATCTATCCATTATCTAAAACATACGATTTTACCAAAGCAAACTATAGCGGAGTATTAGTATATCTCACAAGAACCATCAACAATATTGTAACCACTACTCAATTAATTAAAGGCACAGATTACATTGTAAGTACAGACTCGCCTTCTTTGACTGTGACATTAGATTTGCTACCTGGCGATACTATTACTATTAAAGAATACAATCAAACTTATGGAAGCTATGTTCCTAATACTCCTACTAAGTTAGGTCTATACCCGGCTCACATACCACAAGTAATTTTAGATAGCAACTATTCTTCACCTACATATTTTATTAAGGGTCACGACGGGTCATATACAAAATTGTATGGCGAGTATAATCCTAATACAGGTATTTTAGTTGACTTCAGGGATCAGGTGTTGTTAGAGTTTGAGTTGAGAATCTATAACAACTTAAAATTAAGTGCCACAATTCCTATTCAAGAATATGAAATAGTCCCTGGATTCTTTAGAGACACAGATTACTCATATGAAGAATGGCTATACATGTATAGTACAGCATTCTTAAATTGGGTAGGGCAAAATCGTTTAGATTTCAAGACACAAATTTATAACGCTGCTGATCCATATACATATAATTATTCTCAGAGTGGTAATGCATTAAACAAGAAACCAATATCACAGGGATATTGGAGAGGTATATACCAATACTTCTATGATACAACCAATCCTAATACAGCACCGTGGGAAATGCTAGGCTTCACAGAAATGCCAAGCTGGTGGACATCACGTTATGGTCCTGCCCCATATACAAGTGACAACTTAGTGTTGTGGGAAGATTTAGCAAATGGTATCAATTGGAATAACGGCAATCCTGTAGTTATTGAACAGGCTGTGCGTCCTGGTTTATTAGATGTTATTCCAGTAGACAGTGCAGGAAACTTATTAGAACCATTGAATTGTATTGTAGGAAATTACAACCAAAATATATTTAGGCGTGATTGGAAAGTAGGAGATGACGCACCGGTAGAATTCAGCTACAGACGCAGCAGCACATATCCATTCGATCTAGTAAGATTGATGGCATTGATGAAACCAGCACAATTTTTTAACTTAGCAGTAGACTTAGACAACTATAAGTACAATGAAGAATTCAATCAATACTTAGTAAACAATAGAAGTCATCTTGTTATCAAAGACATAGAAATCTATGGTGATGGCATAGCAAAAACCAGTTACCTAAACTGGATTGTAGACTATGAAAAACAAGTGGGCCTGGCTGCTACCGAAAATATAAAAACTCTATTTGATAATTTAGATGTTCGTTTAGTGTACAGATTAGCAGGCTTTAGCGATAAAGTATTATTGAAATTCTTTGTTGAAAAGGGAACTCCAAACTCTAACAGCGCAAGTCTTTTAATCCCTGATGAAAGCTATAGTGTATTATTGTACGATAATCAACCTTTTAACCGAGTCAATTATTCTAGTGTGATTGTTCAACAGGGTAGTGGCGGAGAATACATTGTATTTGGAAATTCACAAAGTTCTGCATATTTCACAACATTGAAACCAAAGTTTGGTGGCAATTGGGAAACCTTTGAAGTTGAAAATTCAACAGTACGAATCACGACCGAGCATTTTGAACAAGAACAAATTATTCCATATGGAACAAAATTCTATTCTATACAAGAAGTAGCTCAGTTTATATCTGATTATGGTGCCTACTTAGAATATTTAGGTATGCAATTTACTGAACAGGAAAATGAACTCACAATAAATTGGAACCAAATGATCGCTGAATTCTTGTATTGGTCTCAAACAGGTTGGGAAGCCGGTAGCATTGTGACCTTGAACCCTGCGGCAAAGATTCTTGTTATTAACAAAGATAGTAACATTGTTCAACCGTTGACACTTCAGCAATTTAATTTTGTGTTAAATCAAAACTTGTATCCAATACAAACAACAGATTTGGCTATCCTACGTGACGACACTTTATTCTCTGTTACTGTATTAAATGACGGCGACACAATTTCGTATGGTCAGTTTAATTTAAGTAATTTTGAACACGGTGTTGTGTTTGATAACACCACTGTGTTCGGTGATATCATTTATAATTTGATTACTGGATTAAGACAAACACGTATTGCGTTGCGTGGTACAAAATCCGCAGCATGGAATGGAACTGTAAACGCTGCAGGCTTTATTTACAATCAAAACAATATCAAAGAATGGAACAAGTTTACCAAGTACACAAAGGGAGAAATCGTAACGTATAAGAACAAGTATTGGGTGGCTACTAAAGTCATACAAGCTAGCGAACTTTTTAAGGAAGAAGATTGGAAACGTACCGATTATGATGAAATACAAAAAGGTCTATTAGCTAATTCAAGTACTAGAAGTTACGAAAGTACGTTGTACTATGATGTAAATCAAGCTAACTTAGAGAGGGATGCGGATCAGTTGTCATTTAGTTTGATCGGATATAGACCTAGAGATTATCTAGCATTAGCAGATTTGACTGACATTACACAGGTAAACGTATATAAAAACTTGATTAAAAACAAAGGAACTAGAAATTCTACTAATGCCTTTAAGGGAGCTAACTTGCCACAAGGCGGCATAGATTATGATGTATATGAAAACTGGGCAATTAAAGCAGGAGAGTTCGGCGGTGTATTGAACAACAACTTTATTGAATTTAGATTGAACGAAAAGTATCTAACAGGTAATCCTTCAATAGTTGGATTAACTAAAGGTATATATAATGTTGGAGTTCAACAAGAAGTACCGTTATATTCTGTTTTCAATTACGAAAGACCGATCACTAACGTAGATATACTATCTACTATTCCATCGGATGAACCATCAGTATTGTACCCAACTGCTGGATATGTAAATTACAATGATGTAAAGTTAGCTGCGTTCTTTTATTCGCAACTTCCTCTTGGTATAAACAAAAATGGTGTAGTAATACCTATTCAAGAATTTTATGTTAGGGATTATGCATGGATAGCAAATTACAAAGAAAGATGGGAAGTGTTCACCCCATCTTCTATTGGTCAAGTGGTTGCGGCTAAAAACAATTTAAACGAAACAGTAACTATTACGTTTGATACACCACATAATATAAGACAATATGATCCATTTGCAGTTGTAAACTTTGAAGAAAATATTGATGGATATTATATAGCAACAATTATCATCGACCCATACCGAGTTATGGTTAATAAAGTTCTTGATCCGAGTATCAAAACTATTACTGGTCAAGGTGTTGGATTAAGATTAAAAACACAAAGAGTTGCAACTCCAGCAGATATAGCAACACTACCACTACTTAACACAGAATTTACAAAAAATACAGTTTGGGTAGACACAAATACCGACGGCTCTTGGGGTGTATATCGTAAGGGTATTAATTACCAATTACAAAATCAATTAACAAAAACTTCATCACAGTCTTTGGGAAGTGCGGTAGCTATCGGAGAACATTTAGGTTACTTAATAGGTGATTCAGACGCTGGTAAAGTTTACAGATACACTTTCAACGACCTAACACAAACTTATCAATTAGTGCAAACACTAACTGGTGGAACTAGTTTTGGTAGCACGATTGCATATGCTGATGATATATATGCTATAGCTGAAACTACTGGAGCAACTAGAAATATTAAATTATACCAGTTACAAGATACAACTGAATCTGATGATTTGATATTATATCAAACTTTAGCTGTTCCTGGTGTTCTGACTACAAACTGGGGGCAATCAATATCTATATCGGGTGACAAATATTGGATCTATGTTTCTGACATTGCTCAAAATACCGTATATGTGTACAGACGTTCACACATAACAACTCCTGCAGGTAATTTTACTATAGGACAAACATATACAATATCTGAACTTGGAGACACTGATTTTACTCTTATCGGAGCAACAACAAATGTCGTAGGTGTATCATTTATAGCCACTGGAGTTGGTAGTGGTACTGGCGTTGCAATCAAATCGACGTATGTTGAGGCTGCAACAATTGATGCTGATGCACTATCATTAACAACCGCAGGAGATAATTTTGGAACCTCATTAAGTACTGATTATGCAGGTGACTGTGTAGTTATAGGAGCGCCTAATCAAAATTATGGAACAATTGATAATTGGGGTTATGCTTATATCTTTGATAGATTAGTTCAAAATATAGAAATACAAAACAATGTAACTCCTACTACATTACAATTAGCTTGGACTCCTACAACCGTTCAAAAAACAGTATCCGCCACAGACGGTACACCAAATTACACTATCACATTAAACAATGTGGTTGGATTGAGTGTCAATGATCCCGTAGTATTTACTACAACAGGAAGTGGCTTAAGTGGTACAGAAATTGTATCCGATCAAGTTTATTACATTCATAGCATTCCTTCAGGTACACAAATTAGAATTAAAGAATCTAGATTCGCAACATCACCGTATGCTATTGCAACAAACGCATCTGTGACTGCAACTTTACATGCACAAACAGAAAGCTTGTTAGTTTATAAAAATGGTACTATCGTTGATGACAACAATTACGCTGTAATTAATGATACTTTACTATATACTGGATCTTTGATTGCCGGTGATATTGTAACTGTAAGCGGTAATGAAATTGTTTATACGCAAACGTTGACTACCGAAGAATCACCTCAAATTGGCTCACAGTTTGGTATTAGTTTAGATACAAACACACATGCTAGCGAAATACTAGTTGGAGCTCCATTCCAGTTAAACTCACAAATTCAAGAAGGTGCAGTTTATAGATTTACTGACGGTGGCGCAAGATATGGTACTATTATAGGTACATCGGAATGCAACGTCACAACTACAAGAAAAATTTTAATTAATGGCTATCTAGTTTACTTACCGGCCGGCAATGCAGAAGATGTAGCCAACACGATTAAATCTTCTGGTATTACTAATGTGACTGCAAACGCAGTAGACGGTAAGTTGATTATATCATTGATTAATACAAATTTAGCTCCTGTAAACGAAAAATTATTCTTAAGCGTAGATGATGTTACAACATTACAAGAATTAGGCATAGAGGTGTTTACACAAACACAAGAAATTTTATGTCCTCATACAGACGGTCCTACTCAGTTTGGAACAGTTGTTAAATTTAACCAGTATGATAGTTTCATAGCAAGCGCACCAGTAGGTACACGCTATAGTGCTACTACATTCGATTTTACTGACGATGAAAATCAAGATAATGACACAGTATTTGATAACAATGCTACTCAGTGGATCGACCAATCACCAAATTTTGGTGCGGTATATATGTTTGATTATATTTCACAATACGAACCAAACATTTACAATACTGGTAAATTTATATACGCCCAAAGCGTAAACTCACCTAACATTGTTTATAGTCCATTCAATAGCTATAATCAAGATACTGATATAACTGAGAATAATCAACCCCGATATGGAACTGCATTAGACTTTAATGGATACTCTGTAATTGTCGGTACACCTGGTGATACAGGATCAACGTCTGGAACTACATATGCAGGTTCTGTAACAACTTACAATAACCCATTCAACGTCAAAGATTGGACGTTGTTTAGATACTCTGCACCTGTTGTTGATGTAAG
>Ga0129333_10002193_pt1 | contig 18090 bp, 14 predicted proteins | sample CPB6_08_DNA_FD_94474 | JGI IMG/M metagenome (GOLD analysis project Ga0129333, IMG submission 94474) | Freshwater to marine salinity gradient microbial communities from Chesapeake Bay, USA - CPBay_Sum_0.6_0.8_DNA | ecosystem: Environmental > Aquatic > Marine > Coastal | place: USA: Chesapeake...
AATCCCATATAACCACCAATATTACCAAAAACTACTTCTAAACTTATAAGAGTTCTCCACATATAAGTCCAACTCATATTTGCCATACTCAACAAAACTGGAGCACTTGCAGGCAAATAAACATGTGTAATGCTTTTTATTAATCCCCATTTTAAATTTTTTACATGTTTCTCATATTGGATAGCCAAATTATCAAATGCACCAAGAATTTGATAACTTAAAATAAAAAATACACTGAATATCATTACAGCTAACATTACTGTATTAGTAATACCAAACAACAATATTAAAAAAGGAATAATAGTAAAGTTTGGTAAACTATTAAAATAGCCACAGTAACATTCAAATATTTTACGGAAAAATGGAAAATACCAACTTAATCCAACAAACACGGTAACAAAGATTAAACTTAAAGCCCAACCCAATAAAAGAGTGCTAAAAGTATAATAAAAAGTAGACCAAAACTTTTGGGTTTGAATCATGTCAATGCCCATCGTAAAGATTTTTGCCAAACTTGGAAATACCAAAGGTTCATTGGCGGTTATATGAATTAAATGATAACCAATTAGTATTAAACTTACTGCTATAAAATTAATTGTCCAATTGTTGTATAAAATCTTTTTCATTTATATCTCTGTTTATATTTGTTATACCACTTGGATTCAATAACCAAATATCATCTGCTATAAGTTTGGCTTCAGTTAAATCATGTGTAATATAAAAAACTGTCAAACCTAATTCATTAATTTTATTCTTGAAATCAACTAATACATGATAACGAGTAACTGCATCTAATCCACTTAATGGTTCATCACACAGCAATAACTCACTATTACTATACATTGCTCTTATTAATGTAAATCTTTGTCTTTGTCCACCACTTATTTGATTTGGAGTCTTATCCAATAAATCTGTTAAATTCCAATCAGTTACAGTTTTAATATAATTTTTATTACACACAAGATCAAGATTTTTTCTTATAGAAAACCATGGAAACAATTGGTGGCTATCTTGAAATATTGTAAAATTACTACCTGCTTGCAAATAACCTTTATGTTCTATGCTACCATTTATTGCATTTATAATACTGCTTTTGCCAATACCACTACTACCCATTACAATAGTAATGGATTGTGGTTTTACATATAAATTGATGGGCGAGAATAATACTCGCCCACCAAGTTCTATACTAAAGTCAGTTAATAGTATCACTTTACCTTAACCGCTTTTACATCATGCACGATTGTTTCAACTGATGCTGCACCAGCTTCACCCTTGAATAAACCAACATCATACATAAACTTCATTGTAGCCAATGCTGGCTTTAATGTTGTATCATATACATCGTTGTTTTCTTTTTTCATCTTGATTACTGCATCAACTGTTACATCATCAACTTTGTCATTCTTAATGTATGTTTCAATTGCATCTTTTGGGTTAGCATTATATTGCTTAATTGCTTCACGTTGAGCGTTTAAGAACGCATTTGCAAGTTTAGGATTTGCATCAAGCCATGCCTTTGTTGAATATACAACATTTGGAAAACCAAAACTCTTTTTACCATCTGGCTTACTGATGATATTTGCTTTACCCATACCTACAACATTGTTCTGCCATGGTGAACCAATGAGACCACATGCAATCTTTGGTTGTTCAGCAACCATAAGTTTAAATGTATCATCTCGTGAAAGAACAACAAGATTATCATTCAACTTTTCAGTTTCTTTTGGACCTAATTCAGCAGCCAAATAGCCACGAAGTGCTAAATGTTCACCTGCATTAAGACCTTTTACACTAATCTTATGTTCTGGCTTAATGTCCTTGATGCTTTTGATTGATGGATCAGTGCAGATAAGCCAGTTATCAAAAGTTTCCCAACCACTAATTAAACGAACTTTGTTTGGGTCTTTGTCAAATACTGGTACGAATCCATTGATACCACCAACTACAATGTCAATACGACCAAGTAACAAACCATCATTTGCTGTATTAGCATTTGTTGATTCTACAAGAGTAATTTGAAGATCATTGATGCCTTCTTTAGCAGCAAACTCTGGAAGAAGTTCTACTGTTTTATAAAGTAGTGGCATGATAGTTGAATTTTTTGGTGTCTTTGAAATACGAATATCCGTAGCGGCATTGACACCAGTTGCCATTGCAAGCATAGCAAGTGCAGTTAGAAAGATTGTTTTTGTTCTGTTAAACACGTTTTTTCTCCTTTCTTACAAGTTAACAGAAAACATAATATACATCAATAAAAATTGATGCAACTATGATTAATAAATTTTCAAGAAAGGAGCTTGCAGTTTGTGGGACAACTGCTACGGGTGGCGTTCTATGTGTATCACAATAGTAAAAGAGTAACTACTCTTAGCGTCACAGTTGGTCCGAGGTCTTGTGGCCTTGCTCCAAATTTATTTATATTGGTTTTACAGCTATTACAATTTCTTGTATATAATGTTCTTCATCAAACATTGCAAGTGGTATACGTTCTTGTATGTCATACATTGTTAAGTGTGCATCACTATAATATTGGTCATCTGCTTCACGTGTCCAACTTTCCAGTAATCTATTTTTTAATAAATTTGTTCTTGCTTTGCCTACACGTATTAATAATATTCCATGTTTCTCATCACAAAGTTCATGTCGTAAAGCATTTATATAAGAACGTTGTGCATATCTGGTTATACCATATGATAAACGTTTTGGTTGAATATGATCGCCATTATGTGCACTACCAATAAAAATTAATTTACTCCATTTACCTTTGCGTTGATTCAAATACCGATGTGCAAATTTCATTTGACCAATCAAATTTGTATAAAGAATAGTTTCAATATCATTCCATTCTTGATCCAAATGAATTTTATGACCATTTGGGTCTATACCACAAGACAAAACAAGATAATCATATTCACCTAAATCTGTATCATATGGTTTATTACAAACATCAAATTCATCACGGCCAACACCAGTTGCAATAACACCCATATTATTAAAAACTTCAACAAGTGCAGCACCAATACCCGTAGTTCCGCCAATTACTAATGCTTTACGCACATGCTATCCTTACATATTCACTGTTTAAATTCCAAAAACGATCATAATCCATAATTGCCCAACGCTTACCATTATATTCATACAACATATGATATTCTACAAACAATGGGTGATCAACATTAGCATCAAAATCAATTACTACAAATTTACCAATTCTTGTAAATTTCATAAGCAATATATTAAAGTCACCTTCATCAGCTACTTCTAACAATTGGTCAATCCAACCATTTAATTGTTTACAATTTCCTTGAAATAGCTGATGAAATGGAAAATCTGCATAAGATTTACATTCACAATTAAATTTGGGAAAACTTTCACCAGGTATTATGTCACCTTTAAAAGAACGTATTTGACCTTCATGTAAAAATTCTTTTCTTTTTGTATTAGCACCGCCAATATATGCGCCACTATTAGGAACACGTATAAATGGTTCACCATATATTTCTGTTAAATGTTTTGAAACTTCACGTTCCCAACTATTACCCTTAACTTTACTTTTGCTAGTCATTTAAAATATTCTTCTCTAAACCATTGTTTTCCAAAATTGCTTTTATCATTAGTTATAGTGCAATTTTTATTACAAGCTGGTGTCCACTTATCTATTATATCATTAAAATCATCTAATCTATATTTTTCTGAAGCAAGCCAACAACAAGGTAATAGTTCTCCACGATAATCCATATAGATACTATTTTCATTTAGCGCATGACAACTTATGTTACCATAATCTAATTCAGGTTTGTAAATTTGTGGTGGTTCTAATCCATATATTGGTCTATCTATAAAACGTTTGCTTACTTTTGCACGAAATGCAACAAAACCTAATTCTTTTGCGAGTTTCATGCATGAGTCAACTTGATGTTCGTTATGTTTGAATACTAACATATCCCAATGTGCACGACCACCACCAGAAATGAAAGCTTTTGCATTTTCAATTATACGATTCCAGTTTGTGTTGCGACGATATAGATGATTTGTATCACTTAAACCATCTATACTAAACACACAATAATCACGTTCACGTGATAATATTTTTCCTGCACGATTCCAAAATTGTGCATTACGTAATCCACCATTTGTATTCATACCCAATGTTATGTTTGGATTAATTTCACGAAACCAATCATAAATTGTAATTGGATCTTTGTGTGCGGCGGGATCACCAAAAGTTCCACACATAAACATTTTATCTAATTGTTTAACAAAATTGTTTGACAATTTTTGTTTTATTAATTCTATTTTCAAATCTACAATTCTGATATTTGGATTGAGTGTAATACCATCATACATATATCTGGCACACTGTGGACAAGCCGCATTACATTTACTGGTTGGTTCTAAATGTAAAATTTTTACATTATCTATATGAAAACTCATACTGTATCTATGTCACTACCGTAACTCGTAAAGCCATTTTCTTTAGTAACAGTAAGAATATTATTAACACGACCGCTTAATTCTTCACGATGTGATACAAGGAATATACTTTTTCCACGTTCACGACCCATGCGTTTAAGAATAGCTAAACTGTTTTCAACACCACTAGCATCCATACCACTATCAATTAATTCATCAATAAACAACAAATTAATGTTTTGGTATAGATTTTCCCACACATCACGAAATGCCCAACTTAGTGACAGAATAAGACGATTACGCTCACCACGTGACAAATTGTCAAAATCAAGGTCACGACCAAGTTCTGTAATTTCTACAGATAAGTCATTTATAAATTTAACTTCATGTGGTAATCCAATAGCACTTAAGTAAGCACCAAGACGGCTATTAAGATAGTTTAAGTTTTGGTCAATAATTTTTTTGCGAACAAAACTATCTTTGTTGGTTAACATCTTTAGTAAGAACTCTTGATGTTCTTGAACTTTAGTAAGATTATTAATAGTTTCCCAACTAATTTCAACAAGTGCAGTTGCTTCCATATCCACAATCTGTTCACTATACGGATCGCTTTCATTATGTTTTGCTTCTAATGCTGCAGCAAGTTGGTCAATAGTGCTACGGTGTTCTAGTGCTTGTTCTAATGTATCATAGATAACAGTAGGTGCATTACCAATATCTTTGAATTGTTCTAACACACTATGATGATCCATATATTGACCATTGTTTGCTACTATCTGTAGTGCACTTTCTTTTAACAATTTCTTTTTTGCTTCAAGCATACTCTCTTGATTTGCATCATGAACATCACCGCCGCAAGCATAGCATTTGTGGTTTTTAAGTAATTCTATCTCACGATGTAGTTTTTCTTGCAGTTTTTCTTCTTTTGCATTATCAGCTTCAATACTACGAATCCAACGTTTGGCTTCGTTAACACGCTTAGTAGCATCATGATATAATGCAAGACTACGATGATTGGCAATTTCTTCATCAATATCAATATTAACTAATTCACGTAGATGTTTTTCTAATGTAGCAATATCCTCTTCATGTTTACTGTGCCATAACTTCTGACGTTTCTTAAGCGATTCAATTTGATCTGCAATACGAACATTAGCATCTTGTTGTGCTTTTATGCGAATCTTTTCTTCTGTAATAGCATCTTTAGTAGATTTGATTTGTGATTTTAGCTGTTCAGCTTTTTCACTTAATATAGTGACACCAAGCAACTGTTCAATGATTTGACGTTGGTCATTGGCTCGCATACTTAAAAATGGTTCAGTATATGTATTAAGTGCAACAATATGGCGGAACATATCAGGAGTCATGCCAAGCAATCTATCAATATCGGCCTGTGTTTCACGACTATCACCTTGGCTATCATCTTGATAACCTTCTTGTTCTTGCCCATCAATATAAAGTTTAGTTACAGTTGGTTTACGACCACGTTCAATACGATAGTTACGTCCACCAACTTCAAAGTCAACAGTAACCATCATGCCTTTGCCGTTGGTTTTGTTGATTAAGTTATCTTTCTTGATATTGGTAAGGGCTTGACCGTAGAGACCATAACTCAGCGCGTTTATAATGGTTGTCTTACCTGTTCCATTACGCGCTCCAGTATCATCACCTCCTAAATCTAAATTTTCTCCGAGTACAAGAGTTAGGTCACTACGGTCAAAGTTGACAGCTTGGGTTGCATTACCCACGCTCATAAAGTTTTTTACGGTAAGACTGTTTAATTTGAGCATTTGTTTACTTTATAACTTTTTTTTACTAAAATCAATAATTAAACTCTTTTAATAAAACATCAATCAGTTGGGTGTCGTTCCAATTTTTATTAAGATGTCTTGAATAGTTTTGATATAATGATTGACTTAAAATAAATTTTTTATGATCATCGCATATTTTATCTTTATCTGAAATACTTTCTCCTAAAAATTGAGAAATTTCAAAAAAATATTGATAAAATTTTTCTTCATTAAAAATATCACTAACTGATATACTTCTTGTATTTGTATTTTTATGAGAATTAAACCATGAGCTATGGACAGATTTAATCATTTTATTAAAAATTCTTATTATTTCATTTTTTTTATCAAGATTGTTATGTTTAAACCAATCAGGATTTACAAAATCAAATTTATTAAAAGGTTTAAGATCACCAATGTTTAAAATATTACGAATAAAAGATAACACTGTATCACTTTTATTTTCAAAAGTTATAGGTAAATTTAATTTAGCATCATTTACTAAATTAAATTTATTGTAATTTATTTTAGGAAAACAATGTTTTTTTATCACAAAGTAATTACCAGAAACATCTTTATGACAAAATATGTTTTTTTTATAATCATCAGGTAAAAATTCACTAAAATATTCACTTTTTGAAACTGTATGACTTGTTCCATTTACAAAAGAAAAATCATCATTGATGTTTGGAAAATTTTTTATGTGTTTGTGTAGCATACGGAAAATAAAATGACCATAGGAACCACCAATCCAATGAATTATGATTATATTATAATTTTTAATCTCATTATGTTTAATAACAAAATCTTTTTTCAAAAATATTGTCATAGGCTTGTATAGATTTCCATAAGAAGTTTTGTATCATAGTGTTGCGTATCCAACCCACTTATTTGATTCATTACAATTTGATCAACACTTTCAAAAGCTACATCGCCAATAGTATTTTCAGTTAATACTTGTCCACGATTTTGTATAAGACTTAATTCACGAACACCATATGTCTTTACAAACTCTTCTTTAATAAAGTTAGCTTCTTCATATGATATACTAATATCAAGTTGCACACGTGCATAAGTTCTGTCATCAAGATGCTTTTGTGGCTCGTCTAACATTTGTGCTAGTGATAGTGTGCGATAACGTGGTGCAGCATCCCAATCAACATAAATCGGTTCACTTCCCCACTCTAATATCATCGCACCACGAGAATCATCCCAAGCATCAGCATAATTATGAGGAAAGGCATTGCCAATATAGTGTACGTTGCCTTTTCTCTGTCGTTTATGAAAATGACCCGTAAAAACTGTTCCAACATTATCAAAATCCTCACTTTGTATGCCACCATGGTCAGGCATTTCTACCATTGCATTCATAAGAAATGATGGCAATTCAAAATGTCCCATTACATAACGTGATTTAATTTTACGCATATTCTTATGTTCTTCACCAATCAACCACGGAACAAATGTAACATCACCTTCAGTATGTTGGTCCATGATCAATTCAATATTTTTAAATCGTTCAATATAACGAATGGAAGTTATAGTTCTGCGGTCTTTGTGATAAAGGTCATGATTACCAGGTATAAACAACACCCGCAACCCAAGACTATTAAGCTTGTCAAGTATGCGTAGTGAATGGTCCATGGTATTAATGTTAAGACTGTTTCTGGTATCGTGAAAATCACCTAAAAATAAAACCGTATCACAATTTTGTGATTTGACAAGATTAATAAACCAATCTATATAACGGTCACAGTCATTTAAGAATAGCTGACTATTTTGTTTATAGCCAAGATGTAGGTCGGTAAAAACCGCAGCACGTTTGAATAGGTTAGACATGTGATTAATATAGTTTGATTAATAAAAATTGTCAATATTAATCATTAAAACCAAAATCGCCACCACCACCCCCACTTCTTATGGAGTTGTCTGTTTGACGGGTATAACTTGGATTGAGTCCGTTCGCTTCAAGGATGTCGTCACGGAGATGTTGATTTCTCTTTTCAACATTAAGCACTCTAGTAAAACTATTGGTAATAGTAGCAGTATAATAAGCAAAAGGATTATTAGATTTACTTTCATCAAATTGCAATCCTACTTGTGATAACTGTAGCAATGCTTGACTACGCATTTCATCATTATATGTATAACCACGCCAGTTACCTTTGCTACCATATCGTTCACATAATTTAATAAACATACGTGCAAGATTAGGTGTCATACGACCATGATCACGGTTAAACCAACCATTTTCTAAACCACCTTCCCAATGTGACTTGGCACAGCAAATTAATTCGTCTGCCTCATTGTATCTAAAATGTTGGAATGGTGGAAAGTTTACCTTAACATGACTATCTGCTGTGGATTTAATACTTTTCTTACGACCAGGCGCAAGTGGTATATGATCCCATGTTGTTATTCTAAAAACCAAATCAGTCTTGGGAATAGTATGCCAATCAATAGCATGTTGGTCAAGTTTTGTTTTCTTCCCATCAACATTTGATGCTTCCCATGCTTGTTTGGCTAATCTGTCAGCACGTGCACGTTTGGCTTCAGCTACTGTTTTTTGATTTATTTTGCTTACACTTGGTAAAATTAAATCATATACATGATCTTCTAGTGTAAGAAAAGCACAAAATGTGTTTTTACTTTTGGCAATTTCTTTTAATAAGTCTTTGTTTGTAAGATATGGGGTGCGTTTTGTTGTTGTCATGGTATCAATTATATATGGTTATTTTAATAAAATAAATATTTTTATTGAGAACACTATGCCATTATTTAATACATCACAACCACAGCAATATTACAACCGCAGAGTAAGCCCACAAACTACTGGTGAGTTCTATAATCCTGGTGAACTTACGCCAGTAAGAAGTGGTAATCGCAATGATATTGCAGGTTATTTTGGATATGGTGCCGCAGTAGGTGCTATTGCTGGCACACAAGGTTATAGATTACCAGCACAATCGTATTACAATTATGGCATAAACAATCCTGCTAATTATGGAACAGGCACACTTAAGACAACACTAGTAGATAGTGCAATCAATGGTGCACTTACAGGTCTTATATATGGTTTAACTGGTGGTCCTTCAACTGATCCTACAAATGGACGTTTAAGTGGCACTGGTGTTCAACAAGGTGCAACACCTGCACAACTATTACAAGCAGCAACACCAAGAACAAATCCAGATGATGGTAAAGAAGATCGTGTAGTAATATATGACCAAACTGGTCAATTCATAGGTCAAAGTCCTATATTCACACAGTTAACAAAACCACTTAAAGATTTGGGTGGAGTATTATTTCCTTATACTCCTACTATACAAGTTAATCATCGTGCATCTTATGAAATGATGCATCTTGTTCATACAAATTATAGCACACCTGCTTATCAATACAGTAGCATCGAAAGTATTACACTACAAGCATTGTTCACAGCAAACTATCGTGCAGAAGCAGAATATATTATCGCAATGTTACATTTCTTTAGAAGTGCAACAAAAATGTTTTATGGTCAAGACCAATTGGCTGGCACACCGCCACCTATATTATTCTTGGATGGTTATGGTCCTTGGACATTTGACCATATACCAATCGTTATAACAAGTTTTGATTATACTCTACCAAATGATGTTGATTACATAAGTTGCACTGTATTAGGTGAACGTCAAAAAGTTCCTACTACACTTAATGTAAGTTTGAATATGGTTCCAACTTATAGCCGTAATAAAATTAGTAATGAATTTGGACTAACAAAATATAGTCAAGGTCAACTTAAAACAAGTGGTCGTGGTTATCGCAGTGGAGGGTGGATCTAATGGCTTATAGTGCACAATATAACTTTGCAAGCTCATATCATGGCACACCAAGTTTTGATAATGGGCAATTTTTAGATATATTAAATTATCGTGCAATACCTAAACTTGTTAATGACATGTTGTTTACAATACCACCACAATATGAATATCGTCCAGACTTATTAGCTTATGACTTGTATGGCGATCCTACACTATGGTGGGTATTTGCTGTGCGTAATCCTAACACACTTGTAGACCCACTTTGGGATTTTTCTGCAAACACTACAATATATTTGCCACAAAAATCTACACTGCAAGCAGCATTGGGTATCTAAATGCCAAATAATTTAACTAAAGATCAACAACTCACCGCCGCACAAAGTCAGTTGCGAAACTGGAAGAATCAATATGTTGCACAAAGCGGTGGTTATTTGCCCACACCATCACAGTATGGTGAACAAATGGCGGCAATATTGAACACAGGATTATATCCTGATTTGGATATGGGCAAAGCTGGCAGCAGTAATACAGTAGAATATTCGCAATTTTTTGTAGTAGGCACTGGTAATTTTAGTGAAGACCGTGGTAGTGGATACAGTGGTAGTCCATTGTTTACCAGTGGTATTAGTGATACAACAACACTTAATCAATTCACAGCCGCACAGGATGCGTATGCTTCAGGTTTGGAACAAGTATATCAAACACAAGGTAAAGATTTAGCATCACAAGCACAAGCGGCACAAAACGCACTTGCCGCAGCTAAAGCACGTGTGCAAGCATTAGAAACACAATTAGCCGCAGATGCACCAGTAGAACCACAACCTACAAGTAGTGCCGCTGCACAAGCCGCAAGTAGTGCCGCAAATCAAAAGCTTGGTCAAGAAATATCACCACAACGTGAAACACAATTATCTGCAATAGACCAACAATATAGTGATTATCGTAGCAGTGGAACCGTAGTGCAAAATGCACCAAATCAAGCCACACAACAAAGTGCTGCTCGTGATGCACAGCTACAAAATATAGATAGCACATATACTGCACAAGGCAGTGGTAGCGGCAGTGATGTAACAAAACAAACAGTTGATAATCGTAATGAATACAATTATAAACAAACTGCAACTGATGCAACTGAAATAGAAAGTACTAATACAAATAGTGATGCTACTTCTAAACCATACAACGAAGATAGTAACGCCAATGGTGTGCAAGGCACAACTGATAATAGTGTCTATACTGACCAAGAAAAAACATCAAGTTCTATGGCTGACCGTGCTTTTGGTAGCGGTAGCAGTGGTATAGATACAGGAAAGAAATCACCAACTGGTAGTGATAGTGTTACTGTATTAAGCAGTGGCGCAAGCGGCAAAGATAATACTTTTGGACAAAAGAACAATGCTAATCCAAATAGTGGTGGCAATGCTACACGTGTTAATAAGTTGCACAATTATGCAAATTACACTTATCGTTTAAGTTTATATGCGGTTCCACGTGATACAATTAATGCTATATTTGCAAGTAAAACTACACCTACAAATCAACAAATACTAAATGGCAGTGTTTTTATTTGTAGTGATAGTGGTAGTGGTCCAAATGCACGAACTGGTGAGTTTCCAGTTGATTTAAGTATTGATAATTTAGAATTAGAAACTATTGTAAACGCAAACAACAGTCGCACACGTGCTACCGATGTTATTAAACTTAAGTTTGATATTATTGAACCATATACTGTAAATTTTCTTGGTAGACTTATGAAATTAAGTGCATCAGTAAATCCAAAAGGTAATTGGAGCACTATGTTTTTTGTATTGAAAATAGAGTTTATGGGTTATACAGATACTGGCACACCAGTTACACCAAGTGGCAATGGCGAAACAATTCCACAAACTACAAAGTTTATACCATTTACTATGATTAGTATGAAGTTCAATGTAGGCAGTAGCGGTGGAAAGTATGCTATTGATGGCATACCTGTTAATGCACTTGCACTTACAGCTTTAGACAATCAAATACCATTCCACGTAGAAGTAAGCGGTATGTCAGTAAATGATTTGTTTAATGAAGAACTTGCAAGCACTACTAAATCAACAAGCACTGGTGGAGCCGCCAGAGAAGAAACTACAGTCCTTACGCAAAATACAATTAATGGTAACCAAACTGTTGTTCGCAAAGGACTTGATAAAGGTCTTAATGAAAACGAAAAACAAAAAGTAGCACAAAAAACACAGCAAAAGCCAAATGAATATTATTTTGAATTTGACTCTAAAATAGCTAACGCAAAAGTAGTTGACCCTGAAAAATATTTTAAAGTTCAAGGTGTGCCTGGCACAAGTGGTAAAGATGCAAATGAAATACAAAAAGGTAAAGTAGGTTCACTTATTGCAGATATTAAAGCGGGTGTATTTCGTGCTAATCCAGGCACACGTATTACAGATTTTATAAGCAGTGTTATTACAGTTAGCACATATATGACAGAACAACACCAAATAAAAGCTGGTGACCCAAGCAATCGTCCACTATTAACTTGGAAAATAACACCTGTAGTAGAGTTTCAAGATATTGATGAAACTACAAATTTTTATGCACGTAAGATAACTTATGTTGTTACGCCTTATACTACTTTGGGTCAAGATGCACCAAACTTTGGACAAGCACAAGTAACACAAGATCGTATTGTAAAGACATACAAATACATTTATAGTGGTGATAATCGTGATGTATTAGAAGCTAATGTAGAATTCCAAATGGCTTTCTTTGAATTGCGCAATGGTGTGCCTATGAATTATATTAATAACGATGGTTTAACACCAGGTCAACCACAACCAAATCAAGTATCATCTCCACGCAAAGACAACAGATTTTTTATGCCACGTTATCAATATACAAATGGTTTGGCTAATCGTCAAAATACTGGTCCTACTACGGTCGATTTAACTGCAATTGGTGTTCAAGAATTAATGGAAAAATTATTTGATAATCGTGGTGATATGATTACATTAGATATTACTATTATTGGCGATCCAGATTGGATAAGTCAGGATTATCCTATCATGCATCCTACAATAGTTGGTGATGCTGCATGGCTACAAAACGGTAGTGTTAATTTTAGTAATGCTGTATATTTCAATTTTTACTTTGCTACTCCTAACACAGATTATAATGAGACCAGTGGATTGTTTAATCCACAAGGAAACTATAGTGAGTTTAGTGGAATCTATCAGGTAGTAAGTGTCAAAAGTAATTTTAGTGGTGGTAAGTTTACACAGAAACTAACTAACTTCCGTGTTCGTAATCAAGAAGAAGTAAAATCATTTTCCATTCGTAATGATAGTGGTAGTAATCTTGCTGCAGCACGTAATGCAGAGCGACAGCTTGAAAAAGCTACAAATAGTGTAGTAGTTGCTGGTGACCCACGTGTAGATAAAGTTCCTATTACAAATAATACTGCTAAAGTTTCAAATTCACCAGTGTATAATGTTACCGACCCACGTGTTGCACTGCCAGCACAAAAGAATACATGGATTGAAGATAGTTTGCCCGAAGATGCGGCAATACGTGACTATTACTTGGGGGTTAATCAATAATGGCTGATACGTGGTTTACACAACAAGAGACAAGTAAAACAGCACCAAATACACTAAATGAAAAAAGTGCTGGTAATCGTATCAATCCTGGTCCTTATATTGGTATTGTTAAAAACGTAGTAGACCCACTGTATAGTGGTGTTTTGCAAGTTTATATTCCAGAACTTGGTGGTGACCCTACTGACAAATCATCATATAAAAATATGATGTATGCTACACCATTCTATGGTCGTACTAATATACAAGATGGCAGTAGTTATGCAGGTAGCCCACATAGTTATGGTATGTGGTTTGTTCCACCTGATATTGATAATAAAGTTCTTTGTATATTTGCAAACGGTGATCCTGCTAAAGGTTATTGGTTTGCTTGTATTCCAGACTGGCCATCATTACATATGGTGCCAGCTATAAGTGCACCAGTTGATGGCACTTCACCTGCACCAGTTGTAGACCATTATGATAACAAAGAAAACCCAAGCGCACTTGAAAATGTGCGAACACTTGATCGTTATATTCACGAAGATCAACAAGCAATTTGGCAAAAGCAAGGTCTGTTACAAGACCCAGATCGTGGACCTATGCATAGCAGTGCACAACGTGAAACGCCAAGTGGTGTATTTGGTATTTCTACACCAGGTCGTCCGATATTGGATGATGATCCACAACTTTATCCTGACAATTTAGGATTTACGAGTGGTGGTTCAACAAGTAAGTCACCTGGTCAACTTATGGGAGTTATGGGTCGTAAAGGTGGTCATACATTTGTTATGGATGATGGTGATCACAAAGGTGATAACCAAATGTTCCGCCTACGTAGTGCAGCTGGTCATATGATATTAATGAATGATACTAAAGAGTTCATTTATATTATAAACAGCAAGGGAACGAGTTGGATTGAAATGAATGCAGAAGGTGCTATTAACATCTATGCAGAAAGCCAGATGAATATTACTGCTAAAGCTGGTTTTAATTTAGAAACAGAAAAAGCAATTAAAATGCATGGTGCCACTGTAGACATTCTTGCAGATAATGGACTTAATATAAGTGGTAAAGATATTAATATTTTAGGTGAAGGCAGCACAAAACTTTCTGGTAAACAAAGTTTACATTTGCATAGTAAAAAGAATTCTTATCTTACAGGCGAAGCATGTTTACAAATTAAGAGTGATGGTCATATTGATTTGAAAGGTACTTGTCATACAATTAATACTGCTGATGCTACTAAAGCAACAGAAGCAGGTAAAGCATCTAAACCAGAAAAAATGCCAACACATGAACCACGCACACCAACGGCTGGCAATCCAACTGCAAGTCCTACTGCTAATACTAAAAACAATAGTGTAGGTAATCCAAATAATCCATACAGTGGTCCTAACAATTTTGGAAGCAGTGATGTTCCTAACAATTATAATGGACAAACAAATAACAATCAACCTATAGTTTATAACAGTGGTCCACAAGGTAGTTCGCAAGGACAAGGTAGTGTTTATGGTAGCTATGCACCTGACAATTATAATGGTGATGGTATTAATTGGACAGTAGCTGGTGCACTTGCTGGTGCAGTAGCAGGTTATGTATTTGGTGGCAGTGGCGGTTATAGTGTAGAAGGTGATTCTAAACCTGATTACAGTGTTGGTGAGTTGCAAAATAATCCTGGTAATTTACCTTATGTAAATGGTGACAATTTTGCTGTTGGTTATAATAATAATCTTGCTGTGTATGCAAAACCTGAAGCTGGAATAGCAGCATTAAGTGTTGTGTTTGATAATCTTAATAGTAGCACTACTACACGTTGTATTGATATTATACAAGCATTTTTAAATGCCAAGAGTAATTTAGATCCAAATGTAATTGAAATGACACGTTACATACACAACAATTTAGGTATTGTTGCCGATGACCACGTTGTGTTTACAGACTCAACTACACGTGTAGGTTGGATTGCAAATGTAATAAAATATTTACAAGGTCGTATTATATACTCGTATGAACAAATTCTTACTGGTTGTGCATTGGGTCTTGGCTTAGATGTAAACACATTTAGTGCTGGTATACAACCTGTTACAAAACCATGGCAAAATAATAATGGTAATAATCCATTCAGTGGATTTGTAAATCCTGCAACAAATAATAGTGTGCGTAATAATGGTGCAAGTCCATTACAAGTTATAGGCGGTGCATTGCTTGGTGGATTTATTGGTAATCTAATAGATGGTAGCAATCGTCAAACTAATCAAAGCACAGAACAAGTTGCTGTAGTTCAAGTAAATGATATAAATGCTGCTCGTCGTTATTTGGAAAGCAATCCAGATACAGCAAGTGGCACTGTATTCCAATATCCAGATGGTAGTAACTTTAGACTTGGTGGTGGCAGTAGCACACCAAGCACATATAATGGTATATTTGATAATGGAACTGTATTTGGTAATGGTCAGTGTGCCGCTATCGCACAATCTACAATACCAAACTTTGGAACAATGGCAAGTCTACAAAAAGGTGATGCTGTATTAGGTAATTTCAATATTCCACCAGGCACGGTTATTACTACATTTAACTTTAAAGATAGTAGTGGAAATGCTGCTTATGGACCAACAAATCAGCCAGGTGGTGTAAGTGGTTATTCACACACTGCTGTATTGTTGGGTCAAGGCAGTGATGAAAAAGGACAATATATTGTTGTCCAAGATCAGTGGGCAACAAGTGGTGGTTGTGGTGTTCGTAAGATTTATAGTGGTGGTCCAGAAGGCGCAGATCAATTCTATATCGCAAAGTCTGCGGCAAATGGTTATGACAGTGCTGGTGTGACAGTTCCAGGCAGTGAAAATTATAGTTTTGTAAGCAATAAACAATATATCGCTGATGGTTCACCACAACCACCACCAAGACCACAAGACTTGAATACAACTGATGTTGCCGATCAAGGGCGTAATTTTGCTACTACTAATAATGCTTATGTATTAAAGAGTGGCGAAGCATATGGTGATAATACAGCTTCATCGCCTATTACAAATAATTTTACGGTGCCAAGAGGTGCAAATCCAGCTGATATTGCAGGTGGTGGTTATGGTGCTCCATCTCAACAATATGTATATTCTACAGAACAATATGTAAATCAAATTGATCAAACAGCAAAAAACAATGCGGAAATTGAAGCACAGCAAGATGCAATTGGTTTTGGACTTGATTTACCAGATCCTGTTCCATCAACGGTTGATTTCCAACCATCTATGTCAAATCCAGTGAGTTCTTATTATTACTTTACGAATCCAGATTCTAATATGGGTAATGGTAATCAGTCGTTGGAAATATATCGTCCAAGTAGCAGTGGTGCTATGCAACCAATTATGTATAATAATACACCTGACCGTGATCAAGTTTATAATTTTGATGCGGCAACTACGACAAGTGGTGGATTCAAAACAAATCTTGATAACAATTTAGGTGTTGTGTTGCCAGAAGAAAATACACCACAGATATTAACTTCACCTGACTCTACATTTGCAGCACGACCTGATTTTGTAAGCAATAATGTTGCGGCAACACCTGTTCAAGTTCAACAAGAAAGTTATTATGATCCAAGAACTGGTGAAGTAAAAACAGTAGCTGTTACTACAGTTGCTGGTAGACCTGATACAATTACAGGACAACCTAATGCACCAATTACGGGTGATAAAAAAGCACCAGGAACTGGTGGAACACCAGGTGCACAAAAAACACCTGGCGGTGCTAATCAAACTGGTGCTGGCGGCAAGAGTTGTTAAATATTACTATGGCACTATACAAAGGTTACAGCACAGTAAACAGAGATTTTGGACCATTCGCAATCAGCGACCAAGATCTTATTATACAAGACTTGTTAAATCACCTACAAATACGTAAAGGTGAAAAACTACACAATCCAAATTTCGGAACTGTTATTTGGAATAAGCTTTTTGACCCACTTACACCTGCACTTAAGAATGAAATTAAAGCAGATATTGATAGAATTATTTCATATGACCCACGTTTAAGTGTAGTAAGTGAAACTATTGTTCAAGAAAGTCCAGAAGGTCACGGTTTAGTTCTTAATTTTAGCCTACAATTTGCTGATGAAAGCAAAGTTGTTGACCTTGCTGTTCTATTTGATAAGCAATCAAGCAAGCTTTACGTACTATAATAGTAGCATATAATTCTTAAAATAAATACAATGAGGTTTAATAATGGCTACTAACACTCGTCAAACTAATATTTTTGCTGCTGAAGATTGGAAGAAAATCTATACTACTTTTAGTAATGCAGATTTTCAAAGCTATGACTTTGAAACACTTCGCAAAGTTATGGTTGATTATATTAAAACATACTATGCAGAAGATTTTAATGACTTTATTGAAAGCAGTGAGTATGTAGCTCTATTAGATTTAATTGCATTTATGGGACAAAGTGTAGCCTTCCGCACTGATTTAAATGCACGTGAAAATTTTCTTGAAACTGCAGAACGCCGTGATAGTGTCCTGAAACTAG
>Ga0129333_10002195_pt1 | contig 18075 bp, 10 predicted proteins | sample CPB6_08_DNA_FD_94474 | JGI IMG/M metagenome (GOLD analysis project Ga0129333, IMG submission 94474) | Freshwater to marine salinity gradient microbial communities from Chesapeake Bay, USA - CPBay_Sum_0.6_0.8_DNA | ecosystem: Environmental > Aquatic > Marine > Coastal | place: USA: Chesapeake...
ACACTTCCGCGCATTTGTCAAGCACCCCCAGGACACTCATAAAACCGCCACAACGTTATAAAACAATACTGTTATAATCGCATAACACAAGGACTGAGAAACCCAATAAGGTAATCCCACATATCGGGTAATACTTATAAACTCTCCCAGACCCCTCTATATGCCCCCACAGCACACTTATAATTACTCTCAGGGGTGAGAGTACCTGAGACCTCATAATTAGAGTATTGTGAGAGTTTTATAACATCAATTCATAAAACTCAAAATAACGTGTATAAATAATCCACCTATTCAAATTCATTAGAGCAGCTCTTGAACTTTCCTACGGGACCAAAAGGTAACAAACTGACAGAAAGAGAATAGAAAATAACAACTGAAAACCTTATATGAATAGGCGAACAGGGTTTAACTATAGGTTTCCCAATGTGCCAAATGCCCGATGAAGAATATCAAACTCATTCGTGATTAGATGCTTTTCGTAGCATTTTTGAAATTAGCACTCATAACAACAATCTAATTCGAAATTCATTCGTGATTAGATAAGTTTCGTATGCTAATTCATAATATCATATCACAACTGAATAAGAATGTCAAATTCATTCGTGATTAGATAAGTTTCGTATAGATTCTTCTCTAATAGAACTTTATATGATACAACTTGAAATTCATTCGTGATTAGATAAGTTTCGTCCAGATCTTTACAGGTCTCCCGAAACAGTTGTTGACAGTTATAATTCATTCGTGTATAATAGTTTTAGTTTACTCCTTGATAAATTCTCTATATGAAGGAGTAGTTTTATAGTATCTACTCTTCGTTTATTCGTCTTCTTGACAGAGCAAGTCATAAGTGTTAGACTATTCACAGTTCTCCGCAGTCCTATGATGAGTTCGTATCTTTCCGCCCAGAAGCAGCGTTATCGTATCACATTGGAGTTAGATGTGATGAGTGATTTTAACCCTCACCAGATTGATTGGAATAAACTCTTTGATCTAGAACCTACCGAATCAGTCGAGAGTTATGTAGAAGATCTCTCTGTTCGTTGGTAATTGTTATTACACAGCACCATTAAAATTATATAACACACGTAAGTTGTAGCAGATTGTTTATATCTTTCGTGTGTTTTATAGTATTATAGTGTTCGTTCTCATAAAGAATCGTATAATCTTTGTGTATTAGAATAAAATAGTGCAGTTCTTTATACTGTTCGTGAGACAGTTAGATATTTTTATAGCGTTTATTGTCTATAAAGTAGCACAATATAGTGGCAGTTAGTATAAAGAATGACGAATAATATAGATTATTCGTTGTCAGTTCTTTATTCGTGTTAGCAGTTATTTTATGTTGTTGTTTATTGTTTATATCGGGCGTTGCCGTTTATAAAAATCGATAAGTCCCTAACCTACACTGTATGTCTTTTTCGACCTTTCTATCTCTTTCATATAAAAAATTTTTCCAGAAAAAATAATCATAAAAAGGATTCATAAAAAATGAAAAAACGCCCATATTGGAATTTCTGGAAGGTTGTCTTTGCTGGATGGTTGATACGCTATCCAGGAAAGATGATGAGAATTTTTGGCATTCCATTAGGATTACTGATAGCAGTGATATATAATGCTGTGACGAAATAAAAAAATTTCCGGAAAAAATTTTATGAAAAAAACAGAAAAAATATATCACATATACGCAAAAGGTGAGTGCATTTATCACAGTTTATCAGAGGAGAAATTTTCTGATACCTGGGAGATGCTACACAGAATGGTTGATTTATTAGGTGTAAACATTTCTGTGGATGATTTAGAGTATGAGGAAGTACTCACAAATAAATTGATAGCACTTAATTCGTCACATTGACAAATACTAAATAGAACGATAAAATTGATCTGAAGGTTATTTTCACTTATGGCAAAAGGATTTACAGTAAAAGCAGCAGCACCTACAAAAACTGCTGAAGATTGGGATTATGAAGCAATTAAAGAACGGATGAGGGGAAAGTCAATTGTTTTCTGCCTTCCTGGTAGAGGATGTTCTTTTATTTTCCTCAAAGCATTCGTACAACTTTGTTTTGATCTAGTTCAAAATGGAATGAGTATTCAAATTTCTCAAGATTACTCATCGATGGTTAACTTTGCACGTTGTAAGGTTCTTGGAGCAAATGTTCTTCGTGGACCAAAGCAAGTTCCTTGGGATGGAAAACTAAATTATGATTATCAACTTTGGATTGATAGTGATATTGTTTTTGATTCTAACAAATTCTGGCAACTTTGTGATTTAGCTCTTTCTTCTGAAGGGGAAGAGCGCGAAGTGGTCGCAGGTTGGTATGCAACAGAAGATGGTCACACAACCTCTGTCGCACATTGGTTAGAAGAAGATGACTTCCGTAAGAATGGTGGAGTCATGAATCATGAAACTGTCGAGTCCATTAGCAAGCGTCGTAAACCATTCACAGTTGATTATACTGGATTTGGTTGGGTATTGATTAAGAATGGAGTATTTGAGAATCTTGAGTATCCTTGGTTTGCTCCAAAGATGCAAGTCTTTGAATCTGGATCAGTTCAAGATATGTGTGGAGAGGATGTTTCATTCTGTCTTGATGCAAAGGAGGCAGGATTTGAGATCTGGTGCGATCCTCGTATCAGAGTAGGACATGAGAAAACTCGCATTATTTGATAGGAGGTTATTATGGCAAAAGGTGGTAGCAATAAGACTCTTTTTGAACCTGGAGCACCGAAGAAGACTCGCCAAGGACGTTCTGCTCGTACTTTGCTGAGTGCAACTTCTCGTAATGGACAAAAAAAGAAATATCGAGGACAAGGTAAATAATTTTTTAGAGTGCTTAAATAGAAATAAGCACTCTTTTTTTTATGTCTGAAAAGGAAACGTATATTATTAATTGGATTAATAATGTATCAAAGATTAGATCTGAATTAAAAGGATTTGCTATCTGTCCCTTTGCTTCCAAGGCAAAATATAAGATTGTAGAGTGCTCTGTAGAAGAAATTCAACCAATCGAAGGGTATCAGGTTATCATCTATATTGTAGAAGATTACTTTGACCTTGATTCGGTACAATTTTGGGTGAACTTTTACAACGAAAAGCACAAAAATTGGAAGTTTTTTGAAGATTGTGGATCATACGATACCTACATTCAAGGAATTAAAACAAACAATGGCAAATATAACCTAATTTTAGGACAACCTACACAAAAATTACGCCAATTTAGAGAAAAATTAGCAAAAACTGAGTATTATGATCTTTGGGATGGTGAATATTTGAAAGAAATACTTGAAAAAGACTATGATATAATAGAAGCACGGGATAGCAACCCCGTAAAAAGTTCTGATTTTCATTAATCAGGAGCAAAAATGACTAAAAAAGTCGATAAAGATTCGAATTTTATGAAAACCGAATGGGGAACTCAGTATTTGGCAAGTGAGTATGGGTGGGATCAAAAAATTAATACCCAAAAAATGCTAAGAGAAATAGCAAATGATGATTTAACACCCAAAAAACACGATTTTTTGACACAAAATGAATTGCATTCAAAAATTCGTAATGATGATGATTATGATGATTGGGAGTATGGTACAGAACCAATTATTGGTCTATAAATAATGTAAGAACTATAGTATACTAAATGCCTTTAGAACGAGTAAGTAAAGCATTTAAAGACATTAGTTTGTCTTTACAAGTAAATCCATTAAACTATGATATTATTGATATTAAAAATGAAACTGCCATTGCTCGTTCTATTCGTAATCTTGTATTAACTTTGCCCGGAGAAAAGTTTTTTAATCAGAACGTGGGTTCAAATGTTTCTCAAAGTTTATTTGAAAATATAACTGACATTTCAGCATCAGTAATTCAAGATGAAATTAGTAATACTATTAAAAATTATGAACCAAGAGTAGATTTAATTAGTGTGGATGTTTCTCCTAATGATGAGTACAATGAATTTAATGTGACAGTTAGGTATTATATTATTGGGATAGACGCTTTACCTCAAGAACTTACATTTGCACTACAATCAGTACGATAATGTCATTAGTTAATTTTACAAACTTAGATTTCGATCAAATAAAGGTATCAATCAAAGATTATTTGAGATCTAATTCAAATTTCACAGATTATGATTTTGAGGGATCAAATTTATCTGTATTGATTGATATGCTTGCATATAATACATATATTGCTTCTTACAATGCCAACATGGTAAGTAATGAAGTGTTTATTGATAGTGCAACACTTAGAGAAAATATAGTTTCTTTAGCTAGAAATATTGGATACATTCCAAGATCTAGAAAAGCATCGTCTGCAAATGTAAGTTTTTTTATTGAAGTTACAGACTCCACAATTAAAACAATTACATTAAAAAGTGGATTAGTTTGTACAAATAATAATTTTGGAAAAACTGGATATGTCTTTTCGATATTTGATGATATCACAGTTCCTGTTGTGAATGGAATTGCATCATTTGATGGTATAGACATTTATGAAGGATCTTATGTAAAGATCAACTTTACAGTGGACCCTAATAATAAAAATCAAAGATTTATATTAGAAAATATAGGAATAGACACATCGACACTTAAAGTTTTAGTTAGAGATACTGAAGCAAGTAGTAGTGCGAAAAAATTTATAAATTCTTCAAATATTTTAGATGTAACATCAACATCTAGAGTATATTTTATTCAAGAAATTGAAGATGAGAAATATGAATTAATTTTTGGTGATGGTGTTTTTGGAGAAAAATTAAACGAAAATAATTATATTGATGTATCATATTTGCTTTGTAATGGATCCAATGCTAATGGATGCTCATTATTTAATTTTTCTGGGACGTTAATAGATGATAGAGGAAATAATATAACCCAAGGCATATCTCTAGTCACAACCAATATAACGTCTACAAATGGATCTGAGATAGAATCTATTAATTCGATTCGCAATTTTGCTCCAAGAGCATATTCGTCACAAAATAGAGCAGTGACTGCATCTGATTACGAAACTATAATTCCAAAAATTTATCCAGAATCTGAATCAGTAAGTGCATTTGGTGGAGAAGATCTGGATCCTCCCCAATATGGAAAAGTTTTTATTATTATTAAACCTTTATATGGATCATTTTTATCAAATTCAATTAAAGATAATATAAAAACAAAATTAAAAAAATATTCTGTTGCCGGAATTGTACCAGAAATACTAGATTTAAAATACCTTTATTTGGAATTAGACTCTAATGTATATTATGATTCAAACTCTGTAATTAGTGGTGATGCAATTAGAACTAAAATAATTAATAATGTAACAACTTATGCAAAATCAGATGAACTGAATAAGTATGGAGCAAAATTTAAATATAGTAAATATCAAAAACTAATTGATGATAGTGATTCTTCTATTACATCAAATATAACAAGAGTCCAAATGCGCAGAGATTTGAGAGTGTCACTTAATACTTTTGCAGACTATGAAATTTGTTTCAGAAATAAATTTCATATTCAAAATGTTAATGGATATAATATAAAATCATCAGGATTTAATATATCTGGCGTATCAAGACCTGTTTATTTTGGAGATCTACCAAACGCAGATAAAGCAACAGGATCTATATTTTTATTTTACTTGGACTCAAGTATTTCTCCAGTAATTGTTAAATCCAATGTTGGTACTATAAATTACTTAACAGGGGAAATTATCATAAATCCAATAAAAATAATTTCTGCAGAAAAAAATGACGGAGGAACGCCAATAATAGAAATTTCTGCTATTCCAGAGTCAAATGATATATTGGGAATACAAGATCTTTATTTGCAGATAGATATTAATAAGTTAAGCATATCAATGCTTTTGGATAATGTAGAATCTGGTTCTGACACTTCTGGATTTAATTATATTACATCTTCTAGTTATCTTAATGGAAATTTAGTAAGAAATTAATAAATGGAAAATACTAAAGTAAAAATTAGTTCAATTGTAGAAAGTCAACTTCCTCTTTTTGTGAGAGAAGAATATCCTCTTGTTTCCGAACTTCTTACTGAATATTATAGATCATTAGAATTTAAGGGATCATCATATGATATACTGCAAAATATAGATCAATATGTTAAAGTAAATAGTCTAACAAATTTAGTAGAAAATACTAGTTTAACTTCTGACGTTGGAATTATTGACGACATTATTAACGTAACTAATACAAATGGATTTCCAAATACTTATGGATTGATCCATATTGACAATGAGATTATTCTTTACAAATCAAAAACAAATACTTCTTTTAATAATTGTATCAGAGGATTTAGTGGAATAACTGAATTTTCTGTGGGTAATACTGAGGATTTTATATTCAATCAAACGGAAGCACAAGAACATTTTTCTTCTTCCGAAGTAAAAAATTTAAGTTCTTTGTTTTTAAAGGAGTTTTTTCTCAAAATTAAAAAGCAATTTTTATATGGACTTGATAATAGAGAATTATATTCTGGAGTAAATCAAGAATTATTTTTAAAACAATCTAAAGATTTTTATACTTCAAAAGGAACTGATAAATCTTTTGAAATTCTTTTTAGAGTCTTGTATGGGAAAGATGTTGAGGTTATTTTGCCAAGAGATTATCTCATTAAACCATCAGATGCGGAATATAGAGTAACGAGAAATATTGTTGTTGAAAGTATTGATGGAAACATTGAAGAACTAACAGATAAAACTATTTTTCAAGATGAATATAATGATATTGCAAAATCATTTGGTACAGTAACAGCGATTGAAAAAATATTTAAAAATAAAAAAGAATATTACATTTTAAAGTTAGATTATGATTTCGATAAAGATGTTAGTGTTTCTGGTTCTATATTTGGAAATTTAAAAATACACCCAACAACAACAATTACCGACAATACACCAATATCTTCAAATATTTTGACGGTAGATTCAACAATTGGATTTCCAAAATCGGGAGAACTAGTAATAAGTAAAGAAACTGGCGATTTTGTAATTACATATAACGGAACAACTGTAAATCAATTTTTAAATTGTGATGGAATAACACAACTTATTACATCAGGTACTAGAGTAAGAGTAAATACTTACGCTTATGGTTACTCTTCAGATAAACAAATAAAATTTAGAATAACAGGAGTTTTGTCTGAAGTTGAACCTTCAACTAAAGCAACTTTATATGAAGAAGCAGATACTGGCAAATTGTTAACATTTGGTCACAATGGTACTGATGTTAAAGACAATAATTGGATTTTTAATGTTTCTATAAAATGTACGGTATTAAGTTTTACTAATGACGGGGATTTCAAATATACTATAGAAACTTATGATAATAACAGAATTTATGAGGGAGATTCTGTAGAAATAGATTATATAAATCAAGATACTGGTAAAAGAGAAATCTCAATAATTAGCAGTTTAAATGTTAAACTGCCATCTGGAAATTTCTTCGGCAAAAAATTCCAAATCATAACAAATGGAATAAACATATCAAAGATTTTTACAGTTAAGAGGTTAATATCAAAGTTTTCAAATAATTTTGTTACTGACATATTAAATGTTTATAAGGATTATAACAATGACGACACCTATGTAGCCGCATCTTCCTTACCTTCTTATGGAAATATTCCAAATTTAAATATTGAAGATTTTAAAATTATATTATCTGGATCATTTTCCGGAGAAACTTTACAAATAGTAGATGATGGGCAGTCTCATGGACTTATTACTGGAGACGCTGTTGTATATAATTACGAAAATACAAATGAAAAACTTAATATTTTGCCAGGAGTTTACTATATAAAGAAAATAGATGATACTAAGATAAAACTATCTTCAAGTAGATCTGCGATAGATTCGGAAAAATTTATTAGTATTGCCTCTACGAATTTATCATCACAGTCAAATAATACATTAAGTCTTCTCAATTTTACTAAAAAAAATAATATTCCATCAAAAATAGATTCTCAAAGTATTGTTAGAATTATTAGAAATTCAATTGATGATGGTAAAAAATATGCAACTGAAAGTGGAACAACTGGAATTTTAGTGAATGGGGTAGAAATTCTTAATTATAAATCTGAGGATGCCATTTACTATGGACCTATTAAATCGATAGAAGTATTATCTTCAGAATCCAAGTATGATATTATAAATGCTCCAATACTAGAAATTTTTCCTGCAAAAAATTCTTTACCATCAGCAGAAGGATATTGTGCAGTTGAAGGACATTTAGAAAAAATTAATATAATAGATAAAGGATCTGATTATCTAGAGACTCCAATAATTACTATTACCGGTGGAGGAGGATCTGGAGCAAAAGCCGTTGCCAAAACTGCAGACTATGATCATCATGTAAATATAAATTCTTCAGCATTAAATAATAATATTAATTTAATTACTAATGTCATTGGATTTTCTACATATCACAAATTTAAAGATGGAGAAAGTGTAGTTTATAAAACAGAAGATAATTTAGCCATCGGAGGTCTATCTACAGATTCAAAATATTACATAAATGCATTGAATGACTATCATATATCATTACATAAAACCTATAGTGATTCCTTAGCAGGAATTAATACTGTAGACTTAACTTCTTATGGAATAGGAAATCATAAATTAGTATCTACAATCAAAAGAAAAGAAGTAATATCAATAACTGTTACAAGTTCAGGTAGTGGATATAAAAATAAAAAAATTGTCGTATCATCATCCGGAATTAATACTTCAAATAACTCCATAATAGCAAAAGATAATCCATATAATAGTGGAGAAATAATTTATTATTATGGAGGAACTACTAATGTAGAAGGACTGACTACAGGAAGATATATCGTTACAAACATAAGTGATGATGAATTCAAATTGTCTCAAATTGGCATTAATACTTTTTCTGAAGATTTTTATTATAAAACTAAACAATATGTAAACTTTAAATCCAAGGGATCTGGAAATCATATTTTTAATTATGAACCAATTAACGTAACAATAAGTGGTAAAACAGGAATTTCTACATCAATAGATGTATCCGCAAAAATTCAACCTATTTTTAGAGGAAAAATAACCTCTGTATTTTTATCTGAGGGTGGAATTGGATATGGATCTTCTGATATTATTAATTACAACAAACAACCAAATTATAGATTAAAGATTGGATCTGGAGCGCAATTATCGCCCATAGTCTCAAATGGAAAAATTATTGATGTAACAATCAATCAACAAGGAATAAACTATAATTCTCCTCCAGATTTAATTATAAGAGGATTTGGATCAGGAGCAAAAATTACTCCGATAATAAAAAACGGAAAACTTATAGATGTCAAAGTTATAAATGGTGGATTTGGATATACGCAAAAAGATACTATTATAGATGTCATTCCACCAGAAGTAAATTGCGATTTAAAGTTTTATCCGCAAATTTGGACCATTAATAATTTTTCTAGGTTATTAAATAGCAAAAAAATATCAAATGATGATGGTGTTGTTTATAAAGGAAAAAATAAAATCTATGGATTACAATATACTCATTTATATGCACCAAGATCCTTAAGGAAAAAAGTATTTTCTTCAGACATTGAAAATAATAGTTTACAATATAAAATTGATTATGATAATGACTTTGATATTAAAAAATATCATTCGCCATTGATAGGATGGGCATATGATGGAAATCCAATATATGGACCTTATGGTTATGATTCAATTTCCAATAAAACAGTACGACAAATACTTAGTGGATATTCAGATCCTATAGATAATCAAGAAAACAGACCAGATAAAAAATCTTATCCTGCAGGATTTTTTGTAGAGGATTATACATTTAATAATGGTGGTGATTTAGATGAAAGTAATGGAAGATTTTGCATAACTCCTGACTATCCAAATGGTGTTTATGCGTATTTCATGACTTTAGAATCTAATGTTTCAAATACTGGAATTTTTGCAGGAAACAAAGAACCAAAGTTTCCTTATATAATAGGTAATACATATAAGTCCACTCCAATTCATTTTAATTTTGAATTAAAATCAAATCAAGATGATTTTAATTTTAACAGTGGAAATTTAATTAGAAATACCAATCCTTACAATATTCTAGAAAAATATTCAGAATATGAATACTTTTTAAATTCAAAAGAAATACAAAATGAAAATTTAAAAATCGCAAATGTAAAAAAAGGATCGGTAAATTCAATTAAAATAATCTCTGGTGGAAAAGATTATAAAGTTGAAGACAGAATTATATTTGACAATCAAAATAGTGGTGGATCTGGAGCATCATTCAAGGTAAAATATATTAAAGGAAAGACAATATCAGGAATATCCCAAACTTCAAATGTAATAACTGATGTTGAATTTTACCCCTTTGCTTCATCACAAAATAATAGGATAATAGGATTTTCATCAACTCCACATAACTTTAAAAATAATGATCTTATAACTATTGATTCTTTATTGGACTATGATGTTGCACTAGAGAATTCATTTAATATTGAATTAAATACCAATAATCTTGTTTTAAGTTCTAATGTTGGAGATGTTTCATCAACAGGTATTAATACTTATTTTAGTGTTTATGGTACATTAGACTTTCCATCAATTAGAGAAAATGATATTTTAACTCTAAACTCTGAGGATGTTAAAGTACTAAATATTGACAAAATTTCTTCGAGAATTGAAGTTTTAAGAGAGCAAAATTCTACAGTTTCATCATCTCATACGGCATCTACTGTTTTATACGAAAAATCAAGAAAATTTTTCTTTGATTTAGATGAAGGATTGAAAAATAAAAATTATAATATTAATCGACAAATATATTTTAACCCAAAAGAATCTTTGGGTATTGGAACTATTGTTGGATTGGGATACACTATATCATTTTCAAATCCAGGAGCAGGAATTTCTCAAATAAATGTTCCTCAAAAATCAATTTATTTGAGAGATCATAGTTTAGAAACTGGAGATGAATTAGTATACAATACAAATAATGGAATAGGAATAACAGTATTTAATGGAAATAATCAATTTACACTTTCTAATAATAGTATAGTATATGCGGCAAAAATTTCAAATAATTTAATTGGAATATCCACTATTAAAGTTGGATTGGGTACAACTGGAGGATTTGTTGGCATATCTCAAACTGCATCTACTTTATTCTTTACGGGAATTGGATCTGGAACCTACCATAGTTTTACTACAAATTATGATAATGTTTCTAAAGGAAATGTTATAAAGAATACAGTAACTGTTTCTTTGGCTTCTACTCATAATTTGAAGACTGGCGACAATATTGTTATGGAAGGATATTCTGGGATTTCCACTACAATAATAATTAAATATAGCGATTATCATCGAAAATTAATTATAAATCCTAGGTATTTTTCTTCCGTAGACATAACAAATGATTTAATTACTATAGAAAATCATGGATATACTACTGGAGAAAAATTAATTCACACTTCAACCTCTCCTTGTGGAGGACTGGAGGATCAGGGAATTTATTATGCAATTGTTTACGATAAAAACAGAATTAAACTCTCAAGTTCTTTTTATGGTGCAACTAATCCTAACAAATTAGTTTTAAATATTACTTCATCATCTTTTGGAACATTATCTCAAATAAATCCAAAACTGAAAGTTGTCAAAAATCAAAATATAATTTTTGATTTATCCGATTCTTCTTTATCTCAAACATATTCTGGAATTGGAAGAACTTCTTCATTTGATTTTAAATTATTTAAGGACAATACTTTTAAGAATGAACTTATTTTTGTCAATGAAGATGGAACCTCCAAAATAAAAAAATTAGGAAATATTGGAATTGACTCTACATCAACTATTTCTGTTGAACTAGATAATACTTTTCCAAGTTCAATTTATTATAATTTAGTACCAATAACAAATTTAAGTGTTAAAAATGAACTGGAAATTGATGATGAAATTTTAGACTATAATAAAATTGTTTTTGTCAAAAGTGACCTTAATGGTAAAAAAATTATTTCTGGTATAACATCAAACACGATTTCTTTCCAAAAAAATTCATCTGAAAATATAGGATATTTAAATGACTATAGATATTATACAGATTCTTTAACGGAATTTGGAGAAATAGAAGATTTTCAAATAATTTCTGGAGGTTCCCTATACAAAAAATTACCTTTTATATCCAGTATTTCATCTTCAAAAGGAACCGACGCTATATTATTACCTCAAAGTAGTTCAATTGGAAATATTAATGTTTGCACTATAACTGATATTGGATATGATTATTCTGTAGATAAAACTCTAAAACCACTGGCAAAATTCCCATCTATTTTAAGAGTAGAACCATTAACCACTATAAAATCTATTAATGTAGTATCTCCCGGATTAAATTATAATGTTGCTCCAGATTTAATAGTTATTGATGGATTTACAAATAAAGTCGTCGACGACGTTTATTTAAAATATGATTTAAACTTGTCAAAAGTTGAAGTAATTAAAAATACTAATGGTCTCTATAATGTAGAACCAAAAGTTATCTCTATTAATAATTCTAATGGGTTAGGCATCAGTTCTATTTCTTATAATTCTCCAACAAAAATTGTAACAGTATTCTTTACAAAACAATTTAGTGATGTGGGTACATTTCCCTTTTCTATTGGAGACAAAGTTTTTGTTGAAGGAGTATCTGTAACTAGTTCTTCTGATAAAGGATTTAACTCAAAAAATTATAATTATTCTAATTTCACTGTAGTTGGTGTTAGTACCAATTTAGGTGGTTCTGGATCATCCTTACAGTATTCATTAAATGGATACTTGTCTGGAACAGAAAATCCAGGAACCTTTGATCCAGAAAATTCTTCAGGTAGAATAATTTCACAAACATCACTTCCAAAGTTTAAAGTTAATTTATCTAAAAATACATTCTTACTAAATGAAGAAGTAGAGTCTGATAATTTATTTGGTAACGTTGTAAGATGGGATTCAAAAAACGAATATTTGACTATTGAGTTATTTAAAGATTTTAACATCGGATCTTTTATCACTGGTAAATCATCAAAATCTCAGGCAGTTATTAAAGATGTTTTTTCTCATGAATCCTTTTATAGAGTAGATTCCTCTTCTATAGTTAAAGGTGGATGGAACAAAGAAGTTGGATTTTTAAATAACAGTTTGCAGAGAGTTCAAGATAGTGATTATTATCAATATTTTTCATATTCTATTAAATCAGAAATTCCTATCGAAAAGTGGAATGATGTTGTTAATAACTTAAACCATACTTTAGGATTTAAAAAATTTAGTGATTTAATAGTTAATTCCAACTCAGAGTCTGGAATTTCTACCATTCAAGATAACGGATCTTTCTCTGCGATATCTGACTTAAATAGTATAGTCGATATAGATTGTATTAATGATTATGATTTAGTTTCTGAGAATTATCTTTATATTAATAATGTTTTGACTAGTGATGAAATAACATTCAATTCATCAATTCTTCAAGATTATTCTGAATCTATCGGAAATAGAGTTTTAATTATAGATGATATAAGTGAAGATTTTAATACATCAATATCAAGAACTTTTGTAACCTCATTCAACATATAATCAAAATGACAACAAAGGTAAGGGCAAAAAAATTATTTTTAAGTGCGAAGGACGATAGATTTGAAGATAGAAGACAATCTTCTATCTTATCTGTTTTAACTGATGGAAATGAATTATATATTAATCAGTATGCAAAAATGTTTACAATTGATGAACTTGGTAGTTTTGATATTGTAAAGTCAGACACACAAGCAATATTAGAGTTTTATCCATTAGATGGTAGAACAACTGAATATAGTTATAACTATATCTCATACGAAACTAAACAAAATATTTTAGAATATGGTTCTTATAATTTTGGAAATACTGTAAGTATTGATACCATTCATTCAAGTATTGGTATAGGGTCATCAGCAATATTATATACAATACCATCAAACTTTTCTTCTGCAAAAATATTAGTAGAAGTTTCATCAAACACTGGAAATAATTACGAATATAGTGAATTGAATGTAGTTTCAAATGGTTCTGAAGTTTCATTTTCTGAGTTTGGAAGAATTACTATATCAAATGATGACGCCACAAATCAAATTGGAATTGGAACTTACGACGTATCCTTGTCTGGATCTAACTTACAATTAAAATTTTATCCTAGAATAATAGACTCATTAGATTATAATTTAATCAATGTTTCAATTGCCAATACAAATTATAAGGCAGTGAGTTCTAGGGGATTGAAATTTGCTGACGTTAAATCAGTAAATGTCTCCATAGCTTCTTCAATAAATCCAACTCCCAAAGTAATAACTTCATATACATCAAATTATAATTTTGGGTATTTTCTAGTTCAAGTAACTGATACAACAAATAATCAAGTACAATTATCGGAGGTAATCGTACTTAGTAACAATACAAATTCTACAATTATAGAATATGGTAATGTATACACTGGCAAATCATTGGGAACATTTGATTCAAATGCTACTACTTTTACTGAACTGACATTTACGCCAATATCAAATATTAATGTTGATATTACTTTATTGCATCATGCAGTGTCATATGTAGAATTTTCATCTTTTCCATCTTCTATTAATTTTAAAAATGCAGAATTAATAACTGCTGTAAGTAAATTTAAATCTGGAGATGGAAGTTTTAAAAAAGATTTTAATTTAACTTATAACTTTATTCCAATTTTTGAAAGAGAATTTAATGGAAGTTTTCAGTCAACATCTACAAATCTTACGGGGGTAAATCTGGATAAAAATTTGATTTACTTACCTAATCATTTTTTCACAAGTGGAGAAAAAGTTATATATAAATCAAATTCTTATTATTATAATAATATATTAACCACTCAAACTACACAAACTGCAGGAGTAGGTACAAATATATTAAAATTATCATCAGTTTTAGGATTAACTACAAATGATTATTTTAACTTTTCGGGAAGCAATATATCAATAACAGCAATTAATTTAAATAATGTGTCTTTATCCAGTACAATAAGTTCACAAATAAACTCCGGCACTGCAGTTACTTTTTCTAGATTATTTGAATCTGATACATCAAATTCTTTGAGTGCTATAGGAATAGCACAAACTTATATTTCTGGAGTAGGTGTAACTAATAAACTTAGTGGAGATCTATACGTATATAAATTTGATGACAAATCTATTGGACTTTGTACTTCTCCAATAGATTCTTTATCAGATCCACCAAAACTTATCAATTTAACTTCTGTTGGAATTGGCAATAATCATTACATAACTTCAACAAATCAAAATTCAAAGGCAATAATTTTAATTGATAATGTAATTCAAGCACCTATCGTGTCAACTGCAGTTACCTCTTCGCTTAATAATGATTTAGAATTAATAGATACAACTTTATATTTTTCTGGTATAACCTCATTTTTTGGTGGAGATCTTATTAAAATAGATAATGAAATTATGAAGATTTCATCTGTTGGTGTGGGAAGTACAAATTTTGTGGAGGTTCAAAGACCATTATTGGGAACTAATTTAGTTATTCATTCAAAAAATTCGTTAATTACAAAGTTAAAAGGAAATTATAATATAGTTGGAAATAAAATTTATTTTGCTGATGCTCCATATGGACCAATAAATGATCCAGTTAATGGTGATATTAATATTAGGTCGTCATTCCAAGGTAGAGTATTTTTAAGATCAGGTGTTCCAGATTCAAATCAAAGTACTTATGAAAATAATTATGTATTTGACGATATCAGTTCAAAATTTAATGCAGTAACTAAAAGTTTTGAATTAATTTCAAATAAAAATAGTATTTCTGGATTTTCAACATCAAATTCAATAATATTGGTAAATAACATATTCCAAAATCCAGAAGATGATTATAATTTAACAGAAAATTCTTCTAAAACACAATTAAACTTTACTGGAACTGCAACATCTGCTCTATATGATTCGAATAATGCAAGTGTTCCCAGAGGTGGAATTATTGTCTCCGTTGGATCTAGTAATGGATTTGCATATCAACCATTAGTATCTGCTGGAGGAACTGCTATTGTCTCAATATCTGGAACAATTAGTGCTATTAGTATTGGAAATAGTGGATCTGGATATAGAAAGGGCATTCAATCAATAGTTCGTGTTGGAGTACAGACTTTAAGTTCTGGAACTCCCAGAATAGAATATATTGGTACAGCATCTGTTAACAATGGCAATATTGTAAGTATCGCGATCACAAATCCAGGATCCGGATACACATCAACAAATCCACCAAATGTAATCTTTGATGCACCTTTGTCGTACTCCGATCTTGACTTAATTCACACTGCTTCTAGCAGTGGAATTGGATCTCAAGCAAAAATTGATATAGTTGTGGGACAAGGATCTAGTATAATTGATTTCCAAATTAAAAATTATGGTTACTCTTATAATATAGGAGATCTATTAACTATTGAAACTGGTGGAATAACGGGAATTCCAACAGATCCTACAAAATCTTTTAAACCATTTTTAATTAAGGTAGAAAGAATTTTTAATGATAATTTTAATGGTTGGTCTGTTGGAGAACTTCAAAAATTAGATGACATTAGTTCTTTATTTGATGGAAATAGAAAAACTTTTCCTATATTAGATAATGGAAATAGATTTGCAATTGTTACAAAAAAAGGATCAAAAATTGACTTAAAATCTGTCCTTTTAATTTTTGTCAATGATGTGCTTCAAAAACCAGGGGTTGCCTATGATTTTAACGGTGGAAGTAATATAGAATTTTTAGAACCTCCTAAAATTGGAGATAAGTGTAAAATTATATTCTATAAAGGAACTAAAAATGTAGATGTTATCGATGTTGATATTCTAGAAACTATAAAAACAGGTGATACTTTAAAAATAGTTGGAAATAAATCAAATCTAATTGAAAATGAAAGATTAGTTAGGGATATTATACTTCCAGATACTGTTGAGACTAGTTTTTATAATTCAGTGGGTATTACCTCGAATTTGGAACTATTACGTCCAGTAACTTGGTGCAAACAAAAAAATGATACGGTTGTAGATGGTATTACAATTGGAAAAAATAGAATTGAATATGAATCAAATATTTTTCCAAGTAGCAATTTGATACAATCTGTTGGGGTTGGTTCTACTCAAATATTTGTGGACGCTGTAAAAACAATATTTGATCCAAATACAGAAAATTCAACAAACACAGTTGTAAATAAAATTGAAATCATTGATAATACAAATTTAGTTTCTGCGATTGGCACGGCAATCGTTTCATCTGCAGGAACTATTGGTTCTATTAATGTTGTTTATGGTGGTTTTGGGTATACAACAAATCCTGTAGTTACTATTCAAAATCCAATAGGAATTGGATCTAGTGGAAAATCTATAGGTTTATCTACAATTTCTTCAGGTTCTGTCTCTTCTATTATTATTACTTCTCCAGGATTTGGATATACAAATACAAATCCACCAATTGTTTTGATTGAACCTCCAACTTTAAAGAAAGAATATATAAGCAATGTTACTTATTCTGGTGATTTTGGGATCATAAGTGGTATAAAAACGACTAATGTTGGATTTGCTTCGACTGGTTTAATCATTGATTTGTATATACCCCAGGAGTCATACTTAAGAAATTCTTCTTTAGTATTCCCAGTTATAACAGAAAGTAAAATACGACAAGGTTATTACTTTAAAGTTTCTAATTCTAAAGTTGGATTTGGATTAACTTCTTTAAGAAATAATGGATCTATCATAGGAATAGGAACTACAGGAATTGATAATATCTATCAAGTTATTTCAGTTTCTAGTGCAACAACAAGTGTTTATGGAGTTGGAAGCACTAACGTTACTAGAGTAGTAGTTAGTGTCTCAAATTATAATGGACTATCTGGAATTGGATATACATCTTATTATGGTGATTATAGTTGGGGATTAATAGAAGTTCCAAGTACAAAAAATGCATTTTCAGTTTCTACATCATATGGTGTAGTTGGTTTAAACAGTACTCCTTTAGTACGTAGATATAATCCTCTTCGCATTACAAATTACAACTCT